>Ga0307488_10005804_pt1 | contig 10190 bp, 13 predicted proteins | sample SB02metaG_FD_202248 | JGI IMG/M metagenome (GOLD analysis project Ga0307488, IMG submission 202248) | Sea-ice brine microbial communities from Beaufort Sea near Barrow, Alaska, United States - SB 0.2 | ecosystem: Environmental > Aquatic > Marine > Coastal | place: USA: Alaska | collected...
ATGCTTTTAGTTAGGCTAATACTCTTTGCAATAGCCGCCGTGTTCTTTTTAGTGACCTCTTCTGCGGCTACAACACGTATTCTAAGCGCTTTCCTCAGAGCGCGACCTTCCGCTCGCGTTGCTGCTGTAGCAGTGTTATAGACACAAAATGTGTCGTCTGTGTTACCCTCCCAAGAGTCAGCAACGTCAGAGAAAGCAGACCCGTCTTCAAACTCTACCCGCCAAACAACAGTGGCTCTACCTATCTCATTTCCTCCCTGCGGAGGAAAGACCTGAGTGGGACCACTAAATACGATTCTACCCATCAACAACTCTGCAACTCTCCTGAGTCCATTACAGAGAGGCATCTTTTCAAACATCTCATTCTTCTCAAAGTGTCCTAGCACATAGTCATTCCACTCTGGATCTGTTGGGCTGACCCCTGTACTTATCACATCTTTAGTGCCAACCTCTGTATTAGAAGGAGTACTAAGTTCACCATCGTCGCCAATCAAACCCTCAAACAAATCATCATTACTCATAATTCAACCTCAATAAACCTTTGACCTTTTTCTGGAAACTCATTCTTTATGCTGCCTAGCAGTTTTACAAGATTAGATACCAAGTCCTCCTTCTTTTTTAAGCTTGGTGTTCTTAAAGCTTTTACCCTTAGAATTATAAATCCTCTACTAAGAATCCTTCCGCTTTTTTTAAGGTCAGCTTTAGTCTGTTTTTGTAGCTTCTCTTCTCCCCAGATAGGAAAGAAGTGAGAAGGACCATCTATTTCTATTATAGTCTTTAAACTAGGAATATACAAGTCTATTTCTAGCTTTTCATTAGGAATTAAGTTTTTGTTATGAAACTCGACCCGATAACCATTCTGTGTTAATCGTTCCATAACAAATTTCTCAAGCTTAGAACCTTCTTTTCCAGCTTTTCTTATTGCGTCTGTAGCTTCCCTACACATTTTTTCTTTCTGTTCAGCAGGCATATTCTTCCATCTTTCTTTTGCTTGGTCTACACGATCTTGCCTATCTTCGTTGCTCATGTTTTCCCAGTGATTTTCCATCCCCTCGCTGATTCTAATTTTTTCATCTTCTGATCTTTTCTTGCCCGCAGTGGGATGAGAACATCTTCCGCTTTTCAAAGCGTTTTTCTGAGCCTCGCTTTTGTTCTTTAGTTTATACCCATGCTTTATCAGAGTTCTTCTTACTTTGTTTGGGTATGTCTCTAAAGCTTTAGCGATCTCATAAGTGCTTTTACTTTGATCATTATACATCTCTATTATCTGTTTGTCAAGAGAGTTGGTTTTCATTGGAATATATCCTTTAATTTTTCTGGAGTTAGCTCTTCTATTAGGTGAGGTTCTTTACCTGTAATTCTTTTAATATAGTCAAAATCTTCTTTACTTTGCACCACAATAGGAGTTGTATTTGAAACATGAATAAAAGCCATAAGATTTTTTTCTGACTGATTATTATATAGAAATAAAGATTTAAATTTGTTTATAGCCTTCTCTACAGATGTTATAGCAGGAATACTTGTAAGGATTAAGTTTCCTGTAAAATTCCATATGTCTGTAGAATTAAAAAGGGCAAACTTTGGCGTTACAGGATTCCAACCAATATCTGTATAAAACAGACTAGCGTTTGCACACAAGTCTTTTTCCACCCATCTGTTTAATGTAGAGTACGCAACGTTTGTTGCGCTCTTGTCTCCTAGTGTGTCTACATAAAATCCTATATTCATTCTTCTATCTCCCAATTGTTATCATTTAGAAACCATTCTATTGTTTGTTTTAGTCCTGTTTGCAAATCTGTTCTAGCTTCAAAACCAAGTAGTTTTTTAGCCTTACTGGTATCTAAGCAGCGTCTAGGCTGTCCGTCTGGTTTATCAATTTGCCAGTTGACAATACCTTCCCAACCCATCTGTTCGCTAATTTCACATACAAGATTGTTGATTGAAATCTCTTTGCCAGTTCCAATGTTTATAGGGTTTAGGTCAACCTCTGTTTCTATTGCCTTAGCAATCGCTTCTACGCAATCTGGAGCATAAAGAAACTCTCTAGATGCCTTTCCAGTACCCCAAATATTAACCTCATTCTCGCCATTTTTAATAGCATTATGGAATTTGAGTATCAGAGCAGGAATCACATGACTACTAGTCGTGTTAAAGTGGTCGTATGGGCCGTACATATTGACTGGAATCAAGTTAGCACCTCTCATGCCATACTGCTCTCCATACGCCTGTAAGAGCCGCATAAGGGTCTTCTTAGCGATGCCGTATGGAGCATTGGTTTCTTCTGGATATCCATCCCACAGGCTTTCCTCTGAGAAGGGAACCCTAGTGTATTTAGGGTAGGCGCACACCGTTCCAAGTAGAATGAATTTAGGGGTCTTCTCTATCCTAGCTCTTTCTATAAGGTTTGCTCCCATAATAAGATTTTCATACATAAACTTACCGGGATTTTCTTGATTTGCTCCGATTCCGCCCACAGATCCAGCCGCATGTACTATTACGTCTGGGTTGTGATATTGCATCATCTTTCGGCAGGCATGTTGACACCGAAGATCATAGACGCTAGAACCCATCACGCTTAATGAATAGTCTTGATTCATAAATTGACCAAGGTGTTGCTCGATATTCTTACCGAGAAATCCAGTTCCACCAGTTAATAATATTCTCATGTATAATTCTCCTTACTCCTATTATAGTTCAGGAAGTACATTTTGTCAAGTTATTTTTCAAAAACTGCTAATTTAGATTGACATTTTAAACCGTTAGCATCCGAATAATATTCTACCCTCTTGGTGTTATTGGTGATATATTTATTTTGATCTTCTGAAAGGTATTTACTGTAAAATACTTGCGTTTCAACAAACTTCTTTATTGTAGCGTCTGTGCTAGCAGAGTAGTCAACCTCGTCTCCCGCAAGCCATTCTTTATCTGTTCTTAGCTGAGAACCCGCATGACAATCCCCTCCTATTGCATGGTGAGGTTCGCCTCTATGACCCCACCACATAGAGCCATTTCTAAGCCTCTCTTCTTTACAGATATCTTCAATGATATAACAACCGCCGTCCGACACATGGGGAAAAAGATTTCCAATTCCGTTCATTTGGTCGTACTGAAAATGAGATCCGTCATCTATGATAACATCAAATGTATCTTTTTTGCTTTTTTCTTTTGCGTATTCTATCAGTTTTGTAACATCTTCTGCGCTGCCAGAGTCACCTTTAAAAAAGTTTACATTGTAGTCGGATAATATTGAAGTCTTGTCAAAGATGTCTGACATAAAAATATTCGCGCAGCTAAAATAAGCTTCCCATAGAGATGCTGAGTCACCTCTGTATACTCCAACCTCTAGAAAGTTGATTTCTTTGTCTTTGAATTTTGAGAATAGTGAGTCATACACACTCAGATATCCGTGTTGCAATTTATCTGTTTTGTGAGTTCTAGCTAATTCTTCTAATTTCATGTGTCTATTCCTTTTTCTCGTAGTAACTTTTCTGTTCTGTTTTTCAGTAGGTCAAACTTAGAGCCTTTTTGAATTTCTCTGTTTTTATTAGAGCTATTATGCCAGTGCCAAGCGAAGGCGTCTAAGAATAAAAAGTCTCTATCTGTGTCTATTCTGTCAAACCCATGCCCGACTAATGATCTAAACTCTCTATCTGTTTGATTCATGAGCCATTCAGTATTAAAGAATGTAGATGGGAATACCGTAAAAGGTTGTTTACTGTAAACTTTAGCTAACAGCATATGATCTAATATTGTACTATCCTTCACTAACGGAGTTGAGCATATCTCGTCTAAACATCTAGTAGAGTGTTGACTTTCTTTTTGAAAACTCATCATAGCGGCGCATGGTCCAAAGTTACAAAAGTCTCTTTCGCTTCCCCACATATAAGCCCACTCTTGATCTAAGATAGACTTAAAGTCTCTTAAAAAGACCATGTCCATATCTGCCCAAATTCCACCATACTTGTATGTAACCAAGAATCTTAATATTCCACTTTTCATATAATGCTTAGTGTCTGATATGTCTCCAAGTATCCACAAGGGGTGATTTTCTAAGGGTGTTCCTTTTGATTCTCTTTTAGCGTCATAGACTCTAAAATCAACTAAGTCTTTGTATGTCCGTATAAATTCGTTATCTTGAATATCGTAATCTGACCAAACGATTAGCTTGGTTCTATCCAGATTTTGGGTTGCCAAGAATGATTTTATACACTCAAGTTCTTTGTCTGTCTTTACTTCTGTGTACAAATGAAAAAGCACAGTTTTTTGAGGGTAGTCATAATCCTCGTCTTTTACTGTGGATAATAGCTCTAAGCCTTTTTTGTAGTCTAGGTATAGTTCGGGCGTTTTGTCTAAAGAAACATTAAGCATTAAATATTACTCCGTAAAGCTCTTTGTCTACGAACCTTCTTTTCTCTTTTAGCTTGTTGAACAACTCTCTATCCTTTGGTCTTTCTATATCGTCTACAAAGAGGGTTTTAGAAAGGTCAACGCATGACTCTAAGATCTTAATTCTATCTCCTGCTGCTGGTCCATCAATCAGAATAACGTCATAGCTTCGTCCTTCTAGGAACTTGCTCAGTTTATCCATATCGTACCAGCCATCCACAAGTGGGCAGTGGCAATAGTTATCATGATGTAGTCCACACCAATCAATGTTTTGCTCTATTGATAAAAGTTCATATCCTTCTTGTAATAGTCTGTACGTACCGTCTCCGCTACCGAACTCTAGGACGCAAGACCCTTTAGGTGTATTTTCAATTATACATTCTAAAAAATCGTCTGAAATAGACCAACTACCTTTACTCATTTATAATCTCCATTGTTTTATTAAAAGAACCTTTAATAGAGCAGTTTTCTTCAAACCATTCTATACAAGCTTGGGACATCTCTTTAGTTTTTTTGGGGTTTGCTAACAATTTATGCATCTTAGATAAGCAATCAGCAGCATCTTCTGCGAACAAATAATGTTCATTTTCTACAGGTGGGCTATGATACAAATCTATAGCCGCTTTGTTTACCACAATAGGTATCGTGCCAAGTCCCATGTATTCTATATCTCTTAGACATTTTGGCCCTACGCCGGGAAGACACAAGCCAAAAGTACAGCTTGCGCAAATTTCTAAATATTTCTCATATGATAGTCCTCCTCTAAGGCTCCACACATCACATAACTGCGACCAATATTGAGCAATTGTATTTCTTTCTGTGTTCGTAGGAGTTCCTATAAAACAGCATTTATGTGTTTTTTCTATATTTCTAAGGTTGGATTTAGACTTCTCGTACAGTCTTGAATGTTTAGGCCAGAATATCCACTTCTTATTCTTTTCACCTTCTTTGTATGTATTTGCAAACAAACATTGCTTATACTCATTTTTAAGTCTGTCTAATATAGGAAAATCATACAATAAGATATTTCCTTGTTCTTCTATCCAGCATTTAGCTTCTGGAGAGTCTGGGTCTTCTTTATACTGAGCCGATCTTTGAGATGGTCCCATCTCAATCTTACAGAAATTGTTTTCACTCCAAAGATCTAAGAGTTCTCTGAAAGAAGATCCGTCGTGTCCACCTATCGTGGGTTTGATTATTTTAACCATAATTAATAATTTCCCAGTTTTTTCTTAACGAAAACCCAACCGTATTAGGTTTAATGTCGTGATAATATAACTTACCATTTGTTTTTATGCTATCAATCAAGTGAACAAAAGAAGAATTTATTGCGTGAATTTCTTTTGCGTTTTCAATGACTCCAATCCAGTCAAAGACGGAGTTCTCGCACTTAATTTTTTTTGGCTTGATTTGCCTAAGATCTGATTTGATGTTTAATTTGTAGTCACCTGTACTGGATTTATCGTGAACAAAAATATAGTCCCCTTCCGCATTTAGGTGTGATTGAACTTCTCGTTCCTTATCTAAGTCTCTATCTACGTGCCAAGCTTCCCACCGCTCTGAGAAAGGAGCTATTACGCACTCGTAAAACGATTTGTCAAACTCCATGTTCCTACATCTCTCAAAGCCTACCTTGAGAACCGGCACGCCTTTCCGTGGAACAAAGTCTGAATCTCTTTCTATTGGATAAAATTCGACCTCTTTTCTATCACGAAACATTCTTTCTACATTTCGTAGATTACTCTTTTTAACAACTAGAGATACTTTGTCCAGCTTACTCCTATCAATTATATGTCTGACCAATCCATTACAAATAAAATGGTCGCCCAAACCTAGATGATGATAAATGTAGCAATTAATATTGCTCATATGATTTTTCCTCAATGAGATTAGATCCTGATAGCTCGTTTATTGCTCTTTTTGCTTCCGCCCGTTTGTCATTAGTAAAGTATACGTCTCTTGCTAGGGAAACAAAAGTATCATCAAATTCTTGTTTCCTTTCTTTGTTTCTTATGTCGTCTTCTATTTTCCATAACTTTTTGTTAATACAGTAGAGTTTGATAAATTCTTTGCTATCTCTAGAGATTATAACGTCTGAAATTCCACCTATTGCGTCAATTTCTTTTTCTATATTTTTCAGCTTTACTTTGTCTTTTATGTTATCTTTCTTTATAAGTAGGATTGTAAGCTTATCTACTATTTCCCCATTAGATACTTCTATTTTCATACCATTTCCAGTATTTGTCTTGCTCTGTGTTTGTAAGTATGCCTATTCTTAACTAGGTTGTATCCAGCGGTGGCTATTTCTTCACGCCAACCGTCTGCCTGTATAGCCACGTTGAGATAATTATCTAATTCACTTTGATTACTGTAAATTAAACAATTTTTTTCATGCACCATTCCCAGTTCAGCGTAGTCTGGGTGAGCAGAAGTTAATAAGCAGGTAGAACAACCCATAGTCTCAAAATTTCGATAGTTTATATCCACACTTATATTTGCGTTCCAGTGAACCCTGTAAGAGTTGATCGCCCTTACCATATCTTCACCGATTACCATTTCGTCAAATTTCATATTAAACATTTTCTGTAGTCGCTGAATTGTATCCCATCTGTTTACTTTGTTTCCACAAAAACCTACGGGTACACGGTTATAAAATGAGTTCTCTAATGGTTTGATAATAGTGTCATCGTAGCAGTTGGGTAGCCAACATCCATCTTTGGCAAACTGTTTTGTTGCATGTAGAACTTTGTCAAATCCGTACTGCTCGTAAACCTGTGGTCCTTTACAGTGTGCATCAATAGCCCAAATAAATTTAGGAACACGAACGTTGCTTATGTCTGGCATCCAATCCCAGTTTTCAATAGCAAAGATTAAATCATAGTCTTCCCACAGCGGAGTTTGCTCAAAAACAGTGCTTAAAAGACTTGTGTTATTTTGATAATTGGGGTGACCCTTACCCCATACGGTTACTTCTGCACCATGATGCTCAAAACCACGCTTTAGACAAAAGCACTCTCTAAAATTGCGGTTTGCTTCGTGATGACCGTTTTCTTGTATAATTAAAATCTTCAAAATTGTGGCCTCTCATTCTCATCGTAAACTTGTCCAACAAAGTCTTGCGCATTAGTGCGAGGCTGTGGAAAAGAACTGGCTTGAAAATATGGATCGTGAACCATAGCGTCATTTTTTACAAGTGGATAGACGACTTCTCGTAAGAAGTTTTGGTCTACTTGATATTTATTGTCAAACAACCCAGTGTCGTAGTCCGCAACCATGTCTTTGATTCCAATCAAAAGTCCATTGCGAACTCCCCACATGCCACCAAGAATCTCAGTCGCATGATATGGATGGTCTCGCATGATGTGAAAGTTTCTATCACTAGCGAGCCATTCGTCAACTGCTGCTTTTTCTCTTACACCAAGACGAGAGTCTGTATCCCTAGAGATCATAACATCGTTACCGTCAGCGGCGAAGAACCGCCAGAACATTCCATTCCAATTTGATCCGTGCATTCTACAGGTTTCTGCGCCATTGTCAATAAGTTGATTTTCAATATTTTCCGAAACATCATCACCAATATAGAAACGGCACGTCCATCCCAGATATATTTCTTTAGCTAATTCTGCATTGCGCACAGCACCAATTGTATATTTAGGGTCTTTACCCCACAAGCTAAATGCAATAATTTTAGTCATTAGTAATTCTCTGTTTAGGAAATCCTAGTCTCTTTCGCTGTTCAAATACATGTTGGTCTCGACCAGAGTAATGTAGCGTCTTTTGGGTCGCATTGTCGTGTTGGAGGCTTTCCATGAGGCTGTAATGCTCATGTTTAATAATAACCTTGTCTATATACTTCTCTTTCCCCATAGCCCTTACTTCTTGCGTGAACTCGTCGTCGCAATAGAGGCTTTTATAGTCTGGGTGATATATGTAACCGAAGTGTTCGTATAGCTTTTTGCCAAGAATAGAAAACGTAATAAGGTCGCCGTTTGTATTTCCGTCATTGAAATGTACACACCCATCTAAGTTCGGAAAATTTTGTTTCATAGCATTAGCAATTTCCACGTCCCAATACCACGCTTTTGGAATCATGTCGTCTGACGCACAAATCACGATATCAAAATCCACACCCTCGATATGGTCATTGATAGCACTGATCTTGTCTGTGTTTTTATCAAAATTTATAGAACCTCTTACCCAAGATTTTAACATTAGAAGTCTTGTTATTTCGTTGACAACCTCTTTGTCTGTCATTGTCAAATCATCCGAGTCACAATTAATATTAAAGAATATTTTATGCTTCTCGCTACAAGTCTCCACGTATTGACTTAACACATCCACAAACTTTTGTGGTCTACTATATGTAGGAAACTGAATTAATAATTTCATATTGACTCCGATATTTGTAAAGAAACCTTAGCTGCCTCTTCATTTCCCATTTTCTTCAATATTGTCGAACACCTACTGAACGCATTGTGCTTTTTCTTTGCTTGTTCTTTTATAGTTTCTTGAAAATCTCGCTTTTGGTCAAGGGGACTATAACCGTCCATTTCTTCGTGAAACAGCGTTGATAGAACCTTGTTAAACAATTCTTTTTGTTCTTCTGGTGGTTCTACTACTACGTTCCTAGATCTAGCCAAAGAATCAAAAAAGACTTGAGAGCAGGTAAAGTTTACGTCTCCTACTAGAACTATTTTTTCATACTTGTCGTATATTGAAGTTAAGTTAAGTGTGTTTGCAATCATATCCATTTCTTTAGAAGATTCGTCTTGGTTGTCCGCTAGTAAAATTGTATGATAAGACTCATGTTTTTCGCAAGCGGAGTCAAACAGAGGACTTCTTGTGTTGCTTATAATGGCAGCACTTAGATTATAGTCTGGACAAGGCGTTTTTGTAGCAAATACATCAATGCAGGATGGTAGATTTAAAATATTAAAGCAGCTAGACTTTAGGGTGTCTAGCACTTCATGTTGTTCGTTTAGCAAGAACATGCAATTTAAATTGTAAACTTTTGTTATAACGACCTCAAGATCTTCTAATGCTTTCTGGTTGCATCCCGTGATGTTCAAAATTACTTTTATATTTTGGTTCTCCGAGAGGTAAGCTAATAGATCTTTGCCCATAAGATTAAAGCTTGATATCAAAACGTCTGGTTTTTCAGAGTCTAGCTTGTCGTATACGCTGATTGGATCTGCGGGATGCCAAAGAGAAGACTCTAAGCCAACTCTAGAGAAACACTCATGTAGGTACATAGGTTGACTAGAGCATGAGTTTGCATAGTTGTGTACTAATATTTTCATTCTGTTATTCTCTTTAGTGTTTTTAGGTTATCTAGTTTAGATACATAGCTTTGAATTTCGGATATCTTTACTTTATTCGTTTTTACTAACTCGTTAACCGCCTCAAATATAAACTTATTTTTAAACTCAACGTCAGAAATTATGGAGTAGAATCTTTCTACCGCTTTCTGATTCTTCAAAAACAAACTTTCTGTCCAGAAGTTTTCTTTATCCCCCAAAGAAAAAGAGTGAAGGCTATCCTCGTTTTTTACGGCTGATATAAAGAAGTTTGATTTTTTTTGATCTTGCTGAATAGCAATAGAAGAATGGTAATAATCTAACTCTGAAAGATAAGTGGGAGTCAGCAATATCCCACCAGAGCAAATTAGCAATTTGCCATTATTGGTATTGTTTATACAAAGCCTAGCACTTTCGCAGCAATTTGAGTTAAAATGCAGTTGGTTTTCTACGACCCTTATGTTTTCATTCTTTAAAGATTGTTTAACGTAGTCCGTTATTTTCTTT
>Ga0307488_10005805_pt1 | contig 10189 bp, 13 predicted proteins | sample SB02metaG_FD_202248 | JGI IMG/M metagenome (GOLD analysis project Ga0307488, IMG submission 202248) | Sea-ice brine microbial communities from Beaufort Sea near Barrow, Alaska, United States - SB 0.2 | ecosystem: Environmental > Aquatic > Marine > Coastal | place: USA: Alaska | collected...
GCGTTCTGTGGGATAGGGGTGCATGTAGGAATTGTTTAGAGGGTGTTTAGGAGGTGTTTAGGAGGTGTCAGGGGGTGTCAAGGAGTATCAGGGGGTGCTCAGGGTGTATTCTGTGTCAGGAACGGCTCAAGTTGAGTTGAAAAGTGGACGAGTGTAAGCCCCTGCCCAAGGGCACGGTGCATTTCGGAACAGACGTGACCGACGTCATAGACCCCGACTCGTCCTCCCCCTCGCTCCTGGCAGGGGCTTACACTCGTTCACTTTTCGGCTCAACTTGAGCCGTGTCGCACAGTAAAACCCTACACACCCCATAATTTCCCATAACATCCCCTAACACGGGCTACACAACCCCTACGCGCATCCCCTATCCCATGCAAAGCGCTCAAGTTGAGCTGAGAAGTGAACGAAAGTAAGCCCCTGGCTCCTGGTCGACGGCGCCACAGTCGGCCCGGCCCGTTCGACATCATCGTGGGCGCAGACGGCGGCGGGAGCTCCATCCGGCCGGTGGTGACCGACCAGCAAGCCGTCTACGCGGGGTACACGGTGGGGTGGTGCAGGTTGACCCAAGGTGCACCCCAGGTTGACCGTGCTTGGTGACAACGCTTGAAGCTGAAATGTGATGAGCTGCTTTTAAACTTTGCTTTAATTTTCAACTGGCGCCCCTACAACACGGTATGGCGCGGGCTGTGCCCTGTGGCCACCAACCCGCACGGCCCTCCGTCTGGCAAAGCCCGAGGTACGCGCACCCGCCAGAATGACAAGATATCCCACATCGATACTATCATCTCCCATATCGATACTGTCGTCTCCCATATCGATACTGTCGTCTCCCATGTCGATACTGTCATCTCTCATATCGATACTGTCATCTCCCACATCAAAACTGCCATATTGAGGTGATTTCCACATCGATACGGTCATCTTGCCATCTTGTGGACAGGATGACCATATCATATCTTGTCACGCTGGCATCCGCACCTTCCCACACTCCATGCAGCACAAGAACTAAAGCAGGCAACGGATATCCTCATGTACAGGCCCGGACGGGACGGCCTACAGCACGCTGGGGTTCCCGTGCTCAGGGCCGCCGGGGCAGGGCGACCTGTGGAACTGCGGCGTGTACATGGCCACCCCCGATTCCGAGGTGCGGCGCCCGGCGCGGAAGGACAACAGACAGGTGGGCTAACATTATAAATATGCCCGCCACGTCATCCACCGCATTGAGAGAGAGACACGCTTCCGCGTGCATGAGGCGGCACCAGGCTGTCACCCTGTCCCCCGTATCCACCCATGTCATCCTATGAGGCGGCGATCGATATTCACCTGGTGGTAAGCGTTGTTCACCTGGCACTACCGCTGGGTGGGGTCCAGGGAGAATGGCCTGCCGGATTGGTTCGTGCCGCTGATGCGGACCATATTCAACGAGCGGGTCGCCAAGTTCTGGGACAAGTGCGCGGAGACGGGCAAGGTGACAGGTGAGCGTTCGAGTTGATCTTTATGTTTTGCGATGTTATGGGTTATCTCCTCATTTGTTATGAGTTGGGCCCTTTGAAACCATACCTGTTTATCTAATGTGTCCGTACCCACACTCCTCTTCTCTTGTTATGAGTCGGGCCCTTTATTGATAAGGCCAGATGGAGGTTAACGTCTATGAGTATGCGTTTTCGTAAGTCCCCACTCTGAGTAGAGCTTACGCACCCTTTGCCGTCTCCCTCCTCACTCCTACAGCCCATCCGGTGTGGGAGTTTGCAGCTGATCAGGTGCTTCGAGGCCGGGTGGTGTTGATCGGCGTCGCGGCGCACACGGCCAGCCCGCGCACGGGCGCTGGGCGGGGGCTTACACTCGTCCACTTCTCAGCTCAACCTGAGCCGTGTTTCATCACTGAAGCCACAACAAGCGTCCACTTCTCAGCTCAACATGAGACGCCAGTGCCGATGACGTTCCGACATAGCCCATTTAAAGTGATGACGTCAAGCTAGAAAGTGGACGCGTGTAGCCCACAACAAGCGCTTACGTTGAGCTGAGAAGTGAACGAGTTTAAGCCCCTGGCGCCGGGGCACTGACGGCGATGCAGGACGCGGCGGACCTCCGCGACGTCATGTCCGCGGCAAGGGCTTACACTCGTCCACTTTCCGGCTCAACGTGAGCGCTTTCTGTGGGATAGGGAGTGCATTGAGGGGGTGCTAAGGGGGTGTGTAGGTGGTGTCAGGGTGTATGACGGGTTGGTTAGGGTGTATTTCGTGTCTGAAACGGCTCAGGTTGAGCTGAAAAGTGGACGAGTGTAAGCCCCTGGTCTGCGGCGCTGCGGGCGGGGCAGAGCACAGACGAGGGCCTGGCGCAGTACAACACCTCAGGTGATACCCATATGACACCCCTGTGACTCCTCCTTCACACCCCTATGATATCCCTATAATACCCCTATAATGCCCCACTCGTATGACACCCCTATGACACGCCTATTACGCCCCTATGACACCCCTATTGACACCCTTGTGACACCCTTACGAAACCCCAATGACACCCCAGTGACACCCCGATGTCACTCCTCTCTCACTCCCCCGACAACCCTCTGTCACCACCACAGGGGTGGCGCGCGGGAAGGCGCTGTGGCGTGCCAGTCGGCGCGCGGGGGCTCCGTTCAAGACGCCCGACGGCGCCGAGCCCATCTCACCCTCTCAGCTGCAGGCCATGTGGTAAATCATAAATAAATAAACGCGTCGGCTAGACGCCTCGCGGGCGTGCACTAGTTGCTAGGTGATAAGTCAGACTACACTAAGTGCATGCATCTCCATGTGGCACAACACAAGCAGCTGCTGAGTCGCACTACACAGAACGCGCAGCCGCCTTTTCGATTAAGAATTGTTGGTGTCACATGAAATAGTGTACGCAGTTCTGGTGGGGATGGCAGATGGGGATGACGCGTGGCGCGGTGTGGTCATGATCGTTGAGTCAATAGGCCCTCGCCCATACGATTTTCAGCCTCCCGTGTACGGGAGTTTGATCTACACTGTAACTTATATGAGCGACCGACTACGAGTATTGACTCTGTTCTACACTGTAATTTATCTGAGTCCTCACCCACTGCGCCACCTCCGCGTGCCCTTCTCGATCCGCGACACGTGCACACCGGTGCGTAGCGGCGCAAGTTGAAATTGAAAGCAAAGTTTGAAAGCGATCTATCATATGTCAGTTTCAAGCGCTTAGTTCCAGGCGCTTTCAACGTGGGTTTCATAGGGTCAACCTGCACCGCTCTACCGGTGCGCGCTCCACGGACAGCCGTTTGCCACCGCCCACTGCAGCACCGCCAGGTGCCCGCCCTTACCGGCCCATGCCCCAGCGGCATAGTCACACGTCAAACGGTTCCACGGACAATGGTGCTCCCGCGCCCACTGCAATATCTGCAGGTGCCCGCCACGAGCGGCGAGTGCACAGGTGTCCTCATCCCATGGGCAGTGGTGCTGCCGCGCCCACTGCAATATCTGCAGGTGTCCGCCCCGAGCGGCGAATGTACACGTCCCGGTGCCCCACGGGCAATGGTGCTCCCGCGCCCACTGTAACACCTCCAGGTGTCCGTTCATAGCGGCATGTTGACACGTCCTCTCGCCCCACGGGCAGCCGTGCTCCCGCGCCCACCGTAAAACCGCCAGGTGCCCGCCCTCGGCAGCAAGTGCACATGTCCGCTCGCCCCACGGGCAATGGTGCTCCCGCGCCCACTGCAGCACCTCCAAGTGCCCGCCCACAGCCGCGTGTTCACATGTCCCATGGTCCCACGGGCAGCCGTGCTCCCGCGCCCACTGCAACACCGCCAGATGCCCGCCACGCGCAATGCTGTTGCACATCGACTTCACCCACCGGCACCCGTTCGCCTTCGCCCAAGCCAACAACTCGACGGACACGACAAACTGTTTCCGCTTGAGCGGCGCCGCGTCTCCCTTTCCCGCGAGCGGCAAACCGCGGGACACCATCGCCGCGAGCCACGGCTTGCCAACCCGCGAGAGCAGCGCATAGTCCGTGGGGTCCAGCCGTGCGAGCACCAACCCTAGGAGGTCGGGCCACTCCAGCAGCGGCACGAGCAGCTCACTGGGGGCGTCGGCGTCAGGGCGGGCAGCCAACGCCACCGCCCCAGACCCTACGCCAGCGACCACTGTGCCCCAGCCGCCGACCGCACCTCCACCGCCGAGCAGCTCACCGGGCGCGGCGTTACCATCAAGCGGATCGTGGGCCAGATCTTCGAGCGGCTGCTCGCTTGGGGCGGCGTCGTCGTCTGGGGCATTGCTCGGGGGGTGAGCGGTGCGCGCGTGGCGGCTGCCTCCCGGAGCTAGGGCCCGGCAGGTACTGCTCGATACGTCACAGGATGCCGTTGAACTCAAGACACGGGAGTTCAAGTCACGTTGGGTGGCGCGGCGGGCAAGATCTGCCAGGCCCTACCGGCATTGCTCGGGGGGTGCCCACCCAGCTCCTCCTCCGAAGCCCCATTCCCACCGCTCGCTCCACCCGCGCCCGCACCCGCGACCCACCAGGGGCCTCGCATCCCGGTGCGCGTGTCCATGTCCAACGTTACTGACGCCGAGCGCCCGAGCGTGGCGCCTGAACGGGTGCGTACCGCCGCGTGGTGGGCAACTGGAATATGTAACGCGCTTTGTGAAAATTTGAGACGAAGCGAATCCCAGTTCAAACCCTATTTCGTGAGATGTGCGGTTCGGCTCGCGTTTCAACACGCTCGGGGTCACTCGCCCGTGGGCTCGACGGCGCGAAAGTGATGACGACCCGAGGCAGCATGCGGCGTGGAGGTGGAAGCGCTGGTGGTGGCGCGGGCGCCGGATCTGCGGGGGCGGGTGGTGGAAACGCTGGGAATGGGGCGGGTTGGGGCGGGCAAACCAGCGAAAGGCCGTCCGAGGATCTGTCGCCCGGGTACGGCGCGGGGTACGACGCCGGGTTCCAAACCGGGCTCCTTGCCGCGTCGCATGACCGGACGCCGCCACCGCTGCCGCCGCCGCCGCCGGTGGCGGCCGAGGGGGGCGCCGGCGCAAGCGCGACCGAACCCGCGCGCCCGCCATTTCTTGCCCTGGTCGAGAACTTCCCCGACCTCTTTCGAAAGAAGGTGTTGCAGCGCCTGGATCGCGTTGACCGCGCGCTGCTCTCGCGCACGGGGAGCACCGTCCGCACCGCGGTGAATCGCTCGGGCTTGCCGCGCGTCGGCGGCAGCGCGGAGGAGCCGCGGGTCAGCATCACAGCGTTCTGCCAGTCCCTCCCGACGTTCGTCTGGGCCGTGGCGAACGGCTGTCCGTGGCAATTTGTAACCACATGCAGGGATCTCGCCGAGGGCGGGCACCTGGAGGTGTTGAGGTGGGCGCGGGAGCACGGGTGCCCGTGGAACTCGTCAACGTGTCAATTCGCCGCTTGGAGCGGGCACGTGGAGGTGCTGCGGTGGGCGTGGGAGCACGACTGTCCGTGGGGCATGGGGAGCGCGTGTGAAGACGCCGCCGCGAGAGGGCACCTGGAGGTGTTGAAGTGGCTTCGGGAGCAGAACTGCCAATGGGGCACGCTGATATGTAAGTACGCCGCTCAGCGCGGGCACTTGGAGATGTTACAGTGGGCGCGGGAGCATGGCTGCCCGTGGCAACCACATTGGTGTGTCCAATTCGCAGATGAACGAGGGCACGTGGAGTTGGCGCAGTGGGTGAGGGATCAACCAGATTATGATGAGGATGAACACCCGAGTGAGGAATTTTGACGATGACGATGATGAGGACGATGAAGAGGATGATGACTAATGATGATGATGAGGATGCGGCACCAGCACTGATCATGTTATATACTTAGTGCTGCGGGTTGGATTCCTGCTCCGCGCGTCTTGAAGGGCTTCCTCTCTGTTTGATACTAGCTGTACTATACGTTTGCTTGCAGTTGTTTGTTACATACCGTCGCGTCGCCGTCGTCAGCGTCATGTGTAGCATATTGAGTGTCATTCATCATTTCATATCGTCTACGTCTTTCGCAGCTTGCCATTCGCTAGCACTACACGACTTTGCCAAAAATAGAAAGCGGCGGGAAACAGTACAGACATTTCAGTTCACGTTTCTTCGGTATTCTATCACAATATAAAATAGCTCGCGCTTGGTAGCTTTATAGCCCTGCCCGCAGCGGCGATGCGCTGTTGCACCGCCAGCTCAGTCAGCTCAGGTATCTCAGCCAGAGCCTCCGGATCTGCAGAGTTCGGCACGTGAAAACCACCCATCTCTCGTAATTGATCCCGAGGGGCTCCAAGCTGTAGCGGCACAAGTTGAAATTGAAAGCAACACTTGAAAGCAGATTACGAGTATCGTACTTCACTTTCAAGCGCTCAGTTCCAGGCACGCTTTCAACTTGGATTCCATCGGTTCATCCTGCAGTGCCTCACCAGGCGACAGTGCACGCTTGAGCTGGCTTGCCACCAACAAGGAGGCACAAAACTCCATCGCCATCATATCCCCCTCGGTGCAGCGGCGGGAGTTGATTTTGAAAGCAAACGTTGAAAGCGGTTTATGATGCTATATAGTTTCAAGCGCTGAAAGCATAGGCGCTTTAATTTAGACACGGGTGTTTACACTGTCAACCTGCACCGTCCTACCTCGGTGCATCGCACTGTCGTGAGGCCGTGGTGCAGGGGCTTACACTCATCCACTTTCCAGCTCAGCCTGAGCCGTTTTGGTGAATGACCCCACCCAGCACATCCCACACAAAGTGCTTACCTTGGCCCAACAAATGTACGAGTGTAACAAACCCTTGCCGTGGTGAGTGTTGAAAGTCCGCTCCAGCCGCTGAACCACCAGTCGGCAGTCCAGCAACGGCCCCCCCTTCACCATAGTTGGGCGCAGGTGTCGCAGCGTGGATTCGAACTCCTGAGCGGCGGCCAGCAGAGATCTGGCAAGCGCCGAAGACCAGGGGCTTACACTCGTCCACTTTTCGGCTTGACGTGAGCATTCTTTGAGGAAGAGGTTGGTTGGTTTCAGTGTCTTTCAGTTACAGAAAGTGCTCAGGTTTAGCTGGGAAGTTTACGAGCGTATCCCCCTGCCGAAGACTCAGCCAGAGATTCTAGCTCCTCGGAGCAGAGCCTTTACACAGGTATATTTTCCCGCTTTAAAACTTAAGCCGATTGTCCCAGAAACCACTGAAGGCATCCCACTTTAGAACTCAAAGATGGTACGTACGAGTACGAGTACAGTGTAAGCAAAGAGTGAACTCGGTAGGCAGGTAGAGTAGAGGTTAATCTGAAGTTTATGATAAAGTTACCGAAGTTGCGCTGGATGCTCAAATAGTGTACGGTTCTGCCTCGGAGGCGGGCCCCCGCTCACGACGAATGACGCCACTCGTCGTCAGCAGTGGTAGCGTCGCGACGCGCTGCTTCAGAAAGCTCGAAGCCCGTCCGATGACATGCCTGGCTGTAGAGTCGAAATTCAAAGCAAAAATCGAAAGCAGATTATCGTATTTCAGCTTTAAAGCGCTCAATTCCAGGCGCTTTCACCGAGGGTTTGATAAATTCAACCTGTACCGCCTTACCTGGCTGACGAGGTCAGCCGCTGAGTCAGCGGCACGTCTGCGTCCGTAGCGTCGACTGGTGCGGCTTCGCCGTTGTCTGATCTCTTTTTTTCGGAGGCATCTGTGTCGGCGGCCGTGCTGAAGCGGCGGAATACGTGTACGCGCGCACCCTCGATGATGCCACCCCGTGCAAAACTCTTGTCCGTGTATTGCCGGCGCTAGGGTCTGGCACAGTGTTCCTGCCACTAAAGCAGTCGTTTATCGATGTTCGAGAGTCCGTAGAACGCGCCACTTGATGTAGGCTGGCTTCATGACGTTGATTTTTGTGGCCCTACCCGGCGTGGCTCGTACCCGTCGTACGCCGAAGCATCGAACGGCAACACCTCAATCAGGTCAAATCCCTCCTCCTGCGCCACGTCTTCAATGCGCCAACCCCTCCGAGACTGCAGCTCTTTCGTGGTGCCTCCTTGATGTAGCGGCGCAATGCAAGTTTGAAAGCAGAAGTTGAAAGCGGCATATCACACTTACTTTCAAGCACTAAGTTCCAGGCGGTGTCAACTTGGGTTTAATAGGGTCAACCTGCACCGCCCTACCTTGACCCATCGCCAGCGTCACCCGGACCTGCCCCCCATCTTCCAGCACACGGTTGACGCTGCGAAAGAACCCTCTCATGAGCTTCGCGCACACATCCCCAGGGATTTTCCCCTTCCCCATCGGATACGGAAAGTTCCACACGACGCAGTCGAAACTGTGGACCTTCGTTTTACCCTTGGTGTAGAGCTGGTGGCGCAACCTGAAATTGAAAGCAAAATTTGAAAGCGGTTCATCGTGTTATATTTCAAGAGCTGAGGTCCAGGTGCTTTCAACTTGGGTATGAAAGGGTCAACCTGCACCGCCCTACCTTGGGTTTCAGCGTCCTCATCAGCTGCGTGGCATCCACACCGTGCCGAACCCTGACGCTTTCACTCGCGTGCAGCTCGGTAAGGTTTGCCGCAGCCTTGCGGTACGTCGTGCACACCTTCTGCCGACTGTCCAGGGACGTGGCGGTGATATGCGCGCTCTCGCCGCGGCGCGCTAACGCAGCGGAGAACGAAAAGTCGCCGTCTCCCACTACGAGCACCCGCGTTGAAAGCCCCGTCATGTTTGTAGGGTCTTGGGGACGAGCACCGGTGAGGGGCGGATGTAGTAGCACCAAGCAGCAGGGGCGCACCTTGAAATTGCAGGCAAAATCTGCGAGCAGTTCATGATATTTTAGCGTCAAGCGCTGTTACCAAGCGCGGTCGACCCGGGGTCAACCTGGGGTCAACCTGGGGTCAACTTGGGGTTAACTGAGGGTCAACCTGGGGTCAACCTGGGAACACCCTGGGGTCAATGTTGGGTCGACCTAGGGTCAACCTTGAGTCAAACTGGGTGAGCCTGCACCGCCCTACCAAGTCATCGGGTTGATCAACCCGCAACCCGAGCCACTGGTCGTTGCAGCGCTTCAGAAACGGATTCTTGAACACAAAGCGCGCTCCGAGGGGCAGCGCTGCCGCCGCTGCTGCTGACGTTGTGGCGCCGGTGTTGTACACTGCGATGCGCACGTGCCGCCCCGTGTCATCCGCGGGCAGGGTCATATCTCCGCACTCACCCAATGCATGTGTTAGGCCTAAAATCCAGCAAACCGGCGGTAATTACCTCTCCGGTTACTTTTCGTTGTCAGTCAACATCGAAATTGTAAACATCGCCAATGATGACCCTCGCTCCGCCCTCGCTCAGAAGAGAGGGGAAATTGGTGGCAGGTTTTTGGGTTACTCCGCCAGGATTTTTCTTTGTAGCTTTCTTGTGCTTCGAGAAACGTCAACGAGGCGGAGGTGTGGGGTATTACTGCAGAAGGCAGCGTTCCTTTGCGGAGTCGCGTGAGTGTCGTGTGACCCACACTGCTACCTCGGCCTGAAAAGCAGTGCGTGGGTTCACCTCGGTTCATCCAAGGCCAATTCACCATTGGGGCGTGAAGCGTCGGTTTGGGGCTTTGGCTGTCGCAGGGGCGGCTGGTCGATTTGAGGGTGTTGGGTGGTAGGAGTTGCGAGCCACGCCATTGCCGCCGCCGCCGTTGCTGCTCTGCTTCGGCGCCCGCGGAACTCCAACCGGCGCCTGCGGAACTCCACAGGCGCCTCCCCAGTTCCAAGACTTCCCTGCTCCACAAACAACCACTCGAGCACTCGACGTTGTGACGCCACAGAGGCCCCGGTTGAGCGCGGCGGTCGCGGCGCACGCCAACCCAGGTTGACAGCGAGCCGCGCCGCCGCGCCCACCAACTCGGGGGGCGCTCGGCGGCGCTCGAAGCGCCTGGAAGCAGAGCATCGGCCGTGCACGGCGTAATACATGGGAAAAGGTGAGGACGGCTGGATGGGCACTGCAGGCAGGGGTCGGCACCTTTAGCGTGTCGCAAGCTAACCCGAAGATATTTCGCGACAAACTGGACACTTTCTGTATACGGCACAGTTGCGCGCGCAGATACAGCTTGACAGTTGCCGACCGGTGTGTCACCTCAAGACACGCGTTGAGAGCAACTCTCTTTGCGGGCGCGCGCGCATCACCACTCGGAAATGCGACGCAATGAGCGATGCTGCGCTGCCAGAAGTGTCACGCTCTTGTCACGCTCTGACTGGTAGCGCGGCATCGCCAATTG
>Ga0307488_10005806_pt1 | contig 10189 bp, 11 predicted proteins | sample SB02metaG_FD_202248 | JGI IMG/M metagenome (GOLD analysis project Ga0307488, IMG submission 202248) | Sea-ice brine microbial communities from Beaufort Sea near Barrow, Alaska, United States - SB 0.2 | ecosystem: Environmental > Aquatic > Marine > Coastal | place: USA: Alaska | collected...
CAGCGCCTTCCCCGATTCCAGCTGGTGCGCCACTTCGCGAATGGTCTTTTGTAATAGCGGGTGGTTGGCCGAATCTGCCAAACCGCTAAGGGCGCGCATCATCGGGATACCCGCCTTCGACAGGCTGTACATCTGGCGGCTGAAGACAATCAGCGCCTCGATGTCGACCTGGCGGACAAACAAGGCCTGCCAGTCGATTGCCGGCGCCTTGGCTGCGCCTTTCACTGCGGTAATTGAAATGGGCGTTAACCCGGCACTCATCAACTCGCCGGCAACGGCTTCGTCATTCGCTGCCTCCAGCGTACCTGTCTGCATTTCGCCTACGGCATTACGAACGCGGTATTCAAACAGACTCATGTGGTCTCAAGCCTTGCTCCAAGGGTGGTTTTATCCTCAGCATCAATAACGGCCTGCAGCGGGTTCAACTCCGCCACATCAACTTCAGACACGCGGGCGACCTCTTCCAGGGTGGTCACGCCGGCTCGAGCCAGCTCCAGGGCAGAGTGGAACAGGCGCACATAGCCAGGTGAAGCATCCGCCAGCCTGTGCAGCAGCTCGATATTCTGGTCACGCAGGGCGGCCGCAATAGGGGCATCAATCTCCAGCATCTCAAAGATACCAACCCGGCCCAGATATCCGGTCTTGTTACAACGTGAGCAGCCGCGCCCGCGTTTGAAGGTCTGCTTGCCGAGGCTGTCGGCATGGTCAAGACCCAACGCCCATTGGACTTCAGCCTCATCTGGTGCATAGGCCTCAAGGCAATGTTCACAGTTTTTTCGAATCAGGCGCTGGGCCAACACACATTTCAGGGAGGCCGCCACCAGAAAGCTTTCGACACCCATATCCACGAGGCGGGTAATTGTCGAGATCGCATCAGCCGTATGCAGGGTCGACAACACCATATGGCCGGTCATGGAGGCTCGTAAGGCAATACTGGCGGTCTCGGCATCGCGGATCTCACCAACCAGCATCACATCCGGGTCCTGGCGCAAAGCCACCCGCAACACCGTGGCAAAATCCAGCCCGATCTGGTTGCGAATCTGCACCTGGTTAATCCTCGGCAGGCGATATTCCACCGGGTCTTCCGCGGTGATGATCTTGCGTTGCGGGGTATTCAAGGTCTGCAATGCGCCATACAGGGTGGTGGTCTTACCGCTGCCGGTGGGCCCCGTCACCAGAATCAGGCCGTGGGGTTTATGGATCATGCGCTCGAAGCGCTCGCGCATGGCCGTTGGCATACCAACCCGCCTGAGGTCGGTCAACTGGTTGCTCTGGTCCAGCAAGCGCATGACCACTGCCTCACCATATTGCAGGGGCATGGTGGAAAGCCGCACATCGATGTTTCTGTTCTTGACCTTGACGTTAAACCGGCCGTCCTGAGGAATTCTTTTTTCCGAGATATTCAAGCCACTGAGCAGTTTCAGGCGCAGCACCAGTGCTGCCGCCACCCGAGTTTCCTTAATCAGATGCTCCTGCAAGACGCCGTCGACGCGTTGCCGAATCCGCAACTCATGCTCATCTGGCTCGATATGAATATCCGACGCCTTGATCTGCACCGCATCTTCAAAAATTGAGGCCAGTAACTTCACTACGGGCGCATCCTCGGCTTCCACCGAGCCCAACTGGCTGGCATCAAAGAGGCTGGTGGTAACGCCCAGCTGCTCTTCCAGCGCCTCCGCAAAGTGGGCTATTTCTTCAGTCCGCCGGTAAATTACATCCAGCGATGCAAGCAGTTCACTCTCGCGTACCACCGCCTGCCGAACACTCTGCTTGAGCACCCGCGCCAACTCATCCACCGCAAAGATATCCATGGGGTCAACCATACCCACAAGCACTGCGTCACGCTGGTCTTCCAGCACTATCACGCGAAAACGCCGTGCCATGGTCTCGGGTAAACGCCGGACCTGCTCAGGATTAAACTGATATTGGGTCAGGTCGATAAAAGGGATAGAAAGCTGGCCGGACAAAAACACCAGCAGGTCATGCTCTTCCAGGAAGCCCATGTCCGTGAGCACTCGTCCGAGGCGCAAACCGGTGACCTTTTGTTGCGCCAGGGCTTCCTGCAGTTGCTTGTCAGTGATGGCACCCTGCTGCACCAGCAGGTCACCAATCCTGAGTTTTTGTATGGGGGCCTGTTCTGACATCAGAGTTTCAGCTCCATCAAACGCTCAAGGGAACTCTCGAGCTGCGATTGCTGCGTGTCTACCGTGCTGACTACGGGCCGCACCAGAATCACCAGCTCACTGCGACTGCTCTGCTGGCGACGCTGGGAGAAGCCATAACCCAGCCCCGGTACTTTGCGCAGACCCGGCGCTCCGGCATTGGATTCACGACCGGAAGACTTCATCAGGCCACCAATGACAATTACCTGATTATTCTTCGCGCGGACAATGCTGTCCGACTCACGAATAGTGCTCAGGGCCAGGGGCAGAGTCACCGTATCATTACCAATGGTAACGACCTTGTTCTGGTCACTGACTTCGCTGACCGTTGGATGAATATGCAAAATCACATCGCCATTCATACTGATCTGCGGCGTAACATCCAGCGCTATGCCGGAGAAAAAGGGCGTCAGGGTCACGCTGGGAGTAGTGGTGGTACTGGTACCCGTGGTGGTGGTAGAGCTGACATTGGTCACATAAAACTCATCGGTGCCCACCTTGATCACGGCTTTTTGATTGTTCACCGTGGAAATCCTCGGACTTGAAAGCACCTTGACCATACCCTGGGTTTCCAGCAATTCAATAAAACCACTGAAATCCTTAAAGTCGACGCCCACACCAAAAACACCACCCAGCCCGTCTTGATTGGCCAGCGGCACACCACCGAGGCTGATGGCCACAGGCCCACCATCACTACCGTTCACCTGGGCCAGGTCGGTCCAGTTAATACCGCTCTGGAATTGCTCGTTGAGTGTCACCTCAAGAATTTTCGCCTCAAGAATCACCTGCCGGTGCAGGGCGTTTTCGGACAAAGCCAGAAACTGCTCAACAGATGCCAGTTCACTATACATGGCGGTCACAACAATCACTCCGGCTTGTTCCATGACCACCACATTACGCCCCTCACCAGGGCCGATCAGTGATCGCACCGCGGCCTCAAGCTTGCTCCAGAGCTCCACCTTGTTTTCGGTGGTGACCCGCGAGCCCACCACCTCTGAGCTACCATTGCTGTTGCCGCCGCCGTTATTTCGCTGGTTATTATTGCCCTGGTTATTATTGCCCTGGTTGTTGTTACCCTGGTTGTTATTGTTATTCCCACCAGATTCTTTGATGGAGCCGGCACTGACCTGCATCTCCGAAACACCAGCCCGTTCCAGATTTACGTAGTCGAGCGTGAACAACCGGGTCTGCAGCTGGTTCGGCAACACGCGGATAATATGGTTACTGGACTCGATATGCAGGCTAAAAGTGTCGCGGACAACTCCCAACACCTGTGCCAGTTTGACCCGCTTGAGCTCCAGCGACACCAGGCCCTGAACATCCGGGTGGACCACCATATTGTAATCAGTCCCTTCCACCAGGCCCATCAGGAACACCGGCAGCGGCACCTCATTTGCCACCACATCAAAGACTTCAACCTCCGGTAACTCGATTTCAGCGGGCGCCTCCACCGGCGTCGGCAGCGCCTCAGCCTGCAACGTCGCCACCATTTCCCGCAAGGCAGTCACTTCATCGTCGAAGCGGTTATCCTCGGGCGAGCTTGCACAGCCACCCAGGACCACAATGGCACCCGCCAGCAGTACTCGCAGCATCCTCATTGGATTGCAGCCTTGCTATAGACCATCTGCGGTAGTTCAAGCGCCAATATCTCGCCCTTTTTGCGCAGGGTAACGTTCCGCAAGCCTATTTTCACCACAGTGTACTCACCCACTTGTTCCCTTTCGTGTACCCGCCGACCATCAATAATGGCCACTCGTTGCGTGCCATTTGAGACCACCGCATTGAGCCGCGGCACCGAGGCCATTATTTCATTCTGGACACTGGCAGCAACGCTGTCACTGCGCCCCAAACCATTAGGATTGGTGGGATCAGCCAGACCCGCCGCTATTGCAGCAACAGGCCATGCCAAAACCAACAGCCCTTGGAGAGCCAACATCAATGTCCTGTACATCACAATTTTCGTCACTACTCGTTTATTCCCGACTTAATACCATTCCCAACTTAGTATCATTCCCGACTTAATATCATTCCCAACTTAGTATCATTCCCGACTTAATATCATTCCCGACTTAAGTATGTACCAATGCTGCGTCCATGGGGTAACTATGCTGGCCCCATGCGCTATCTACGCAAGATAAATACCGCCAGCAACACTGCCATTAATTACCCAGCCACTGGGGTGCCAGACTCAGGGTCTGAATTTCGAGGCTCATTACTGCGTCCGGATACTCCTGCACCTCATACCCCATGGACTGCCAGACAAACCGCCAGGGCTGGCTTTCCAGCTCCTGAAGATAGTGAGTAGCGGCGCTATAGGTACCCTTTAACTTGATTTTCAGACCATGCCTGTAGAGGCCCGACGTTGATTTGGCGCCGGTATCGGCGGCGACCATCAGGGCTTCCGGCGCCAGGTTTTCCAATGCCACAAGCTGCAACTCGCTATCGTCCAGCAGGGTTTCCAGCAACGCTATCATCTGTTGGGCTGAGATCAGATTGTCCGCCAGTTGAGCCAGCCGTTGCTCAGCCTCGCCAAGGGCCAGCTCCGCCGCTGCCACCTCGGCCTTCAGCCGCTCAACCTGTGCCTGCGCACCAGCCCCTTGGGCCTGCTGGGTCCGCAATGAGACACTGACGCGCTGAGCCGTATCTAATTTCTGTTGCGACTGCGCGGCACCAACTGCCAGCGGTTCAAGCAGCAGAAAATCCGTAACAAAAACCAACACCACCACCAACGTCAGGACAGTGAGCAGCTGTTCACGCACCGAAAGTGCCTCAAAGCGCGCAAAATAGACCGACAGATTCATGACCCAGCCCCACTCGGTGCGCTGCTTTGCACCTCAAAAGCAGTAACTTTGCCCTGCGCTTTAAGCGTCACCTTGTCGAACGTCCGCCCGGCAAAGGCTGGTTCCTGACCCAGGCGCCCCAGATATACCGGCACCAGACTCGCCTCGTTGACGGTCCCCGCCAGACCAAAGCTGGCCCCCTGGTCAGCTGCTTCAATATGCGTCAGGACAATCCCGGCCTGGTGCTGCCTTGCCAGTCCCACCAGCATGGCCGAAAAGCCACGTCCTTCACCCTGGCTGGCGGTGGCCAGCAGGGTCACCAGCTGGTCTTTTTCCCGCTGTTGGGCCTGCAAGCCGCCCAACACCTGCGCCAGGCGCTCCGCCTCAGCGGCCTGGACTGCATCCAAGACGGCAACCTGTGCTTGGCCGGCCTGATTTTGCCGGGTCATCGCCAACGCCTCGCTGGTCAGTGTGGCGGCACTATAGGCCAGATAACCCGCATAACTACCAAGCCCGAGCAGCACCAGCACCAGCGCCAGGGCACCGAGTTGGAGGTGCGGATAGCCTGCTGGTTTGACACCCAGCTTGAGATACAGGTTTATCTGTTGGCCGGCCATCAGTTTCCTGCCTCGCCCAGCGCTGCGCCAATGGCCGCAAAACACTGCCCCTGCAGGTCAATAGTAAACGTATCATCAGCCTCAAAAAGGTCGGCCAGATCAAGACCCGAGACATTGACGTTAAGCTGCTGCTGCAGATATTCGTGGACCTGCACATCCATCAATTGCCGGGTTGGGGCAACATAGAAATTCCGCACTACCCCCTTGCGCAACTGGCTCTCAAAATAGTCCAGCGAGCGCTGGATATCGAGCAACATGTCATCCAGCATACGTGCCTGGACACTCTCTTCGACGCCATCAATCATGCTCAGGCCAGTCTCGATCTGCCGCGCCAGATAGATGCTGCCGGCCTGACTGAGCAGAATGGTGCCGGAGGTATTGCGCAATCGCAGCAGCGCAATAGAGCCCTGCTCAGTATCCATCAGACTCATGATGTTGCGCATGGCTAACTCCGCGATTTGGACGGTGTCGACCTTCATGCCGGTCGCCGTGACCCAGTCAACAGCATTCTGCACCAGCAGCCGTTCCGCGGCCACGGCATAGACCATGCGGGTAGAACCACGAAAAGCATCATCCGGCACGCTGAAGGCATCAACCAGCAATTCCGCGAGAGGTTTTTCTACCTGGTCTTTGATTTGCCATTTAACCGCATCACCAACGTCTTCATCAGGCACATTGGGTCGTTCAACAAAGTAGATACGGTACAAGCTGGGATGCAGGACGATAGTTGCAGGCATGCCGCTGTATGCCAACCGGCTGGCCAGACTCTGCAATTCAGCGGCCTGCTCGGGCCCCATCATGCACTCGATGTAATGACACGCAACCTTAGGTCGGCCGCCAGCGGCAGCCGCGATAACATGGGCCACGGCGATACCGTAGGGCCCGATTTCTATACCGACCCGGCCAGCTCCGACCTTCTTCGAAAAAAATCTCATCCATGCACCGTGTCGCTGCAGAAAAACAATCCGCTGATAACAAGTGTAGACTATAGGCAGATCAGGAAAGGCCTGTCTATAAGCCATTCAATTGGGGAGATAGCACGTTTGTTAGCCGTTGCACTGTTTGAACCGGAAATCCCGCCGAACGCCGGCAATATCATTCGCCTGTGTGCCAATACCGGGGCGCAGCTACATCTGATCCGGCCCCTTGGCTTTGAGCTGGATGACAAACGCCTGCGCCGTGCCGGCCTGGATTATCACGAGTGGGCCGAGGTTTTGACCCACGATTCTTTTGCCGAGTTTATGGCCGCCACACCCCACCGGCGACTATGGGCAATCACCACCAAAGGTACCACGACTTACACTGACGCCGTCTTTGATGCCAGCGACATACTGCTGCTGGGTCCCGAAACCCGAGGCTTGCCAGCCAGCATTCTCGACAGCCTGCCTGCCAGCCAGCGCCTGCGCATACCCATGCGTCCGGGTAGTCGCAGCCTCAACCTGTCCAACGCTGCCGCCGTGGTGGTCTATGAAGCCTGGCGCCAGCAGGGTTTTAGCGATGCAATTTAAACCCGCCGGACTACTTTCAGCTCACCGGACTACTTTCAATTCACCACCGGAGGGGTAGCAGATGCGCTATTGGTGTCGAGTTGCTGCTGTCTGGACTGGGCAAAAATGGCATCAAAATTAACCGGCGCCAGCATTAAGGGAGGGAAACTACCCTTGATGACCAGGGCATCAATAGCCTCACGGGCGTAAGGGAAAAGTACGCTGGGGCAAAAACTGCCAAGGGTCTGGGCAAAACCTTCCTCATTCATGCCCCGAATCATGAAGATCCCGGCCTGCTGGACTTCAGACAGGTAGACCACATCGCCATCTTCCTTTTTGACTGTGACGGTGACATTAAGCACCACTTCGTACAGGTCAGTGCCCACCACCTTATGGTGAGAGTTCAGATCAAGGTTAACCGTTGGCTTCCACTGTCCGACAAAAGCATCCGGTGACCTGGGTGACTCAAATGAAACATCCTTGATATAAATACGCTGCAAGGAAAATTGTGCTTGCTCGTCTTGTCCTTCCTGTCCTGCTTGTCCGTCTTGTTCACTCATGCCCGACTCCCTCGCCGCTGCCCGCTAAAATAGTGTCTAACTGTCCCCGCCGTTCAAGTGCCAGCAGCTCATCACAGCCGCCCACATGCAGTTCGCCGATCCATATCTGCGGCACCGATGTCCGCCCCGCAGCCTGGATCATTTTCTGCCGCATGGCAGGATTGCCATCGATCGCCACCTCTGTAAACGGCACCTGCTTCTTGCTCAGCAAGGCTTTGGCGCGGGTGCAGTAGGGACAATAACGGGTAGTGTATACAACCACTTGCTTCACAAATCGGCTCCTTCTGAATCTATACAGTGGAAATAAGCGTGGGGATCAGGCTTTAACAATCGGCAGATTGGTGGCGGTCCATTCGGCCATGCCACCGCCCAACCGGCGTACGTCTTCAAACCCAAGGGCCTTCAGTTTACTGCCCACGGCACCAGCATGCTGGCCCATCTTGCAGACAATGATAATCGGCCGCTCCTTATGTTTCTCAAGTTCCTCAGCGCGCTTATCAAAATTGGCGTAGGGAATATTCAGTGAATCAACAATGTGGCCGGCTTTGTAATCCTTGCTGTCACGGACATCAAGCACCAGCGCATTGTTGCGGTTCACCATATTAATCAGGGTGTTAGTGCTTACCGAAGCACCGCCACGTTTACCTTCGTTCACCAGAAAAGCGATGGCCAACGCAATAAAAAGGCCAATCAATGCAAAATGGTTACCGATAAATTCGAATACTTTCTCTATCATGAAGTCTCGTCACTATCATTAGTGCTATAAATCGCTGCAGGTCGCAACGGGTAACAGCGGCACCGAACCCTACTGGAACGTGCTGCTGGAACAAAAATAAGTCGCGAAGTATACACCAAAGGACGTAAAATTCACTTTCAACGCACCAAACCGGTAAATTCATGCCAGATGTTACAGCCAACAAGTCACCCACGGTCCTGATTATCCTTGACGGCTGGGGGCAACGCGACTCGACTGACGGCAATGCCATCAAACAGGCCCGCACACCGATACTCGACAATCTCTGGCAAACCCGCCCGCACTGCCTGATCTCCTGCTCTGGCGAAGATGTTGGCCTGCCGGCGGGGCAGATGGGAAATTCAGAGGTGGGTCATATGACCCTTGGTGCCGGCCGGGTCATCGACCAGGACCTGAGCCGGATCAACAAGGCCGTCGACAATGGCAGTTTTTTCAGCAACCCGGTGCTGACAGCGACCATGGCACCCCTGGCCAAGTCCGGCGCCGCTCTGCACATTATAGGCCTGCTCTCTCCGGGCGGCGTTCACAGCCATGAATTGCACATGCAGGCGGCCGTCAAGATGGCATTCGAGCAGGGTGTGCAACGGGTTTATGTCCACGCCTTCCTCGACGGCCGGGATGTTCCACCCAAGAGTGCTACTGACTCTCTGCGTGCCATGCAGACCCACATCACCAGCCTTGGTGAGGGCGGCATTGCCTCTGTCGTCGGGCGTTTTTACGCCATGGACCGGGACAATCGCTGGGACCGGGTCGAGGCCGCCTATGACCTGTTGACCCTGGGCGCCACCGACAACCAGTATGACAACCCCATGGCGGCACTGGATGCGGCCTACGGACGGGGCGAGTCGGATGAATTTGTCAAACCCAGCAGTATCCGGGTCAATGACCAGGTCATTTCCATGGCCGCCGGTGATGCCATATTGTTTATGAATTTTCGCGCTGACCGCGCACGTGAGATCAGTCGCGCTTTTGTCCACCCCGACTTTACGGGATTTCAGCGCAAGGCCAGGCCCGCACTCTCGGCCTTTGTGACACTGACTGAGTACGCTGACGATATCCAGGTACCCTGCGCCTTCGGCCCGGACACCCTGACCAACAGCCTTGGCGAATATCTGGCAAGTCTCGGCAAAACCCAGCTACGGCTGGCTGAAACGGAAAAATACGCCCACGTCACCTTCTTCTTTTCAGGCGGCAGGGAAGACGAATATCCAGGCGAGACCCGTTGCCTGGTGCCGTCACCAAGGGTAGCCACCTATGACCTGCAACCGCAAATGAGCGCTGGCGAAGTTACCGACCAACTGGTCAACGCTATTACTGGTGGCGACTATGACTTGATTGTATGCAACTATGCCAATGGCGACATGGTGGGCCACACCGGCAATCTGGATGCCGCGGTGCAGGCGGTAGAGTTTGTCGACAGTTGCCTCGGCCGGGTCATGAATGCATTGGCGCAGGCCCACGGCAGTTGCCTGATCACAGCGGACCATGGCAACGCCGAACAAATGAGCGACCCTGCCACAGGCCAGGCGCACACAGCCCATACATCGGAGCGAGTGCCACTTATTTATGTGGGAGATAAAGACCTGCAACTGGCGGCATCCGGTGGCGCCCTGACTAATATTGCACCGACCCTGCTGACGATCATGAATTTGGCCCAACCCCCTGAAATGACTGGCGAAACACTGGTGTTATGAAAACCAATCTGACAGTAAGTAGCATCCTATCTATTGGCCTGGCCCTGTGCCTTGCGCTCCCCGCAGCCTTTTCTCACGCAGAACAGTCGCCGGCAGCACAGAGCAAAGACCCGAAGGTGCTGGAGAAGCAGCTCA
>Ga0307488_10005808_pt1 | contig 10187 bp, 15 predicted proteins | sample SB02metaG_FD_202248 | JGI IMG/M metagenome (GOLD analysis project Ga0307488, IMG submission 202248) | Sea-ice brine microbial communities from Beaufort Sea near Barrow, Alaska, United States - SB 0.2 | ecosystem: Environmental > Aquatic > Marine > Coastal | place: USA: Alaska | collected...
CACACGGGAGTATTCACTGCCGCCGAGTTAATTGCATATACTGCTAGAGTGAGCAATCCGGCAAATCAAAATAATGCAGAGACTGCACCAAAATTATTGCGTTATTTAATTAAGGAGAATCATTGGTCACCGTTTGAAATGGTACATATGACTCTCGAGATTAAAACGACAAGAGATATTGCTCGACAGATTCTACGTCACCGGTCATTTTCTTTTCAGGAGTTTAGTCAGCGTTATGCGGTAAGTGAGAACATTGGTCTTGTACGTGAGGCACGGTTGCAGGACGAGGCGAATCGTCAGAACTCTGTTGTGACGGATGACCAACACATCAAGAGTGAATGGTATCGCGCACAGGCAAGAGTCCGTAACTTCGCAAAGAAAGAGTATAGTGACGCACTCAAGATGGGTATCGCAAAGGAACAAGCAAGAGCATTGTTACCTGAAGGGTTGACGGAAACAACTTTGTATATGGCAGGATCCCTTCGTAGCTGGATTCATTATTGTGAGTTGCGTAGAGCCAATGGCACACAGAAGGAGCATATGGAAATTGCTGATACATGTTGGAAGATCATTGGCGGACACTTCCCAGATGTAGTCGCGGCACTTGAAGAGTGACAGAATTATGCCCAGGTGCTCCACTATATTACATTACGAATGAGTTCTGGGATAAGGAGGCCCTGTTAAGTGAGTCTCTGGAGTGCAAAGTAAATGCACTTGAATGGACAAAGAGTGGTGCAATAGTTAGAGCAGTGCCTATGTCAGAGAAGACACCCGCACTAGTCGCAACTTATAATAAGTTTATGGAATTATATCCACATGATTGGGGGGATACTATAGGTTCATACATGTACATTAATGCGGGTGAAAGCTATCCTTGGCATACTGATGTTGATGCACAGAACAAGATGAGTATTGCACCTAAGGGTGTGTTATGTGCTATTAATATTGTATTAACAGGTGAACAAAATTCCGTAGATTTTCAGGGAAAGGGTTCATGGCACTACAAGGCAGCCTTATTTAACACATCGGAAACGCATCGGATATCCCCCACAACTGACCGTATCATATTTCGGATCTCATTCAGAGATAAATCATATGAAGAAGCAGTGAAAATAATTGAAGCAATAAATAATATACCAACTCTGAGAGAGAAGTAAATGGCAAAGCAAGATTATATGGGAATACAGATTGACTTATCTCGAGACGTCCTTTTTGACGTACTAGGAGTTAATAGGCTTAAAGAAAGTTATATGCGGGAAGATGAGACTTCCCCACAACAGCGGTTTGCCCATGTGAGCAAACAGTTTGGATCTAATCCCGAACATGCACAGAGGTTATATGAGTACTCTTCTAAACATTGGCTTTCTTATTCTACTCCCATTCTTAGTTATGGTCGCAGTAAGCGCGGCATGCCTATTTCTTGCTTTCTTAATTATATCGAGGATACCGCAGAAGGCCTGGTACAAAACTACAGTGAAACCTCATGGCTTTCTATGCTTGGTGGTGGTGTTGGCATTGGTTTTGGTATACGTGCTTCCGATGCCAAATCTACTGGTGTAATGCCCCACCTGAAAACTTATGATGCATCATCACTTGCGTATCGTCAAGGTAGAACCAGACGTGGATCATACGCGGCATATTTAGATATTTCACATCCAGACATTACTATGTTCCTCGACATGCGGAAGCCGACTGGCGATCAGAACATGCGGTGCCTAAATCTCCACCATGGCATTAATATCAGTGATAGGTTTATGGAGATTGTTGAACGCTGTATGACTGACCCTACTGCGGATGATGGTTGGAATTTATGTGATCCACATACCGGTGAGATCCGTGATACTGTTTCTGCTAAAGCTCTATGGTCTAAGATATTAGAGTTGCGTATGGAAACGGGTGAACCGTATATGCATTTCATCGACACTAGTAATCGTTTGATGCCTGACTTTCAGAAAGAATTGGGCCTCAAGATTCACCAATCCAATCTCTGTTCGGAAATTATTTTACCCACAAATGAACAACGGACCGCAGTATGTTGTTTATCCTCAGTTAACTTAGAATATTATGATGCTTGGTCAAAAGACCCGCTATTCCTGAAAGACATGGCTGAAATGCTAGATAATGTATTGCAATTCTTTATTGATAATGCCCCTGACCCAGTTGCAAGAGCTAAATTTGCCGCAACCCAGGAGCGTAGCATAGGCATAGGTGCGCTAGGCTTTCACGCCTACTTACAGAAAAAGAAAATTGCATGGGAAAGTGCCGTAGCAAAAGGTACGAACATGCGTATATTCAAATTAATAAGGAGTAAACTAGATGACGCAAATATTGAACTCGGTACATCAAGAGGTGAAGCACCAGATGCAAAAGGTACAGGAAGGAGATTTAGTCACGTTATGGCTATCGCTCCCAATGCTTCCAGTTCTATTATTATGGGAAACACTTCACCGTCTATTGAACCCTATCGTGCAAACGCATATCGTCAAGACACGCTTAGTGGAGCGTACCTCAATAAAAATAAGCACTTGGATAGTCTTATTAAAAGTAAAATTGAAGACAATCCTAACCTCCATTATGACGAAATTTGGTCGTCAATAATTGCTAATGATGGATCTGTTCAACACCTGAGGTGTTTGGATCCGTATGAGAAGGAGGTGTACAAAACCTCAATGGAAATTGACCAGAGATGGTTGATTGAACATGCGGCTGATAGGCAGAAGTTTATTGACCAAGCACAGTCACTAAACCTGTTCTTCCGCCCGGGTGTTAATATTAAGTATCTACATGCAGTACATTACCTAGCATGGAAGCAGGGGTTGAAAACTTTATACTATTGTCGCTCAGAGAAACTAGGTAAGGCAGATAAAGTCTCTAACCGAATAGAACGACAAATTATTAAAGAACTTGATATGAATAGCTTGGTGAATGATGACGATAGTTGTTTAGCATGTGAAGGCTAAAACTTAAAAATTATATATAGTTGTAAGGAGGAAAACTTATGAACTATAATATAATTTACGATAATTTATGTGCTAGGGGCAAGGCAGAAAGAGGTTTAGAGTATAGTGAGATTCACCACATTATTCCAAGATGCATGGGGGGTAATGATGAGGCTGATAACTTAACTACTCTGACTGCCAAAGAACATTATTTAGCGCATAGATTATTGACTAAGATGTATAGAGATAATCCGAGTTTGTGGCATGCGTTTGCTATGATGTCGGTTGATTCTCTTAGAACTAAAAGAAAATGGACTAGTATTCAATATCAGAATATGAAAGAAGCTCGTAGTGTTGCAATGAAGTTGGACAATCCTATGTTCAAACAAGAGAACAGGGATGCTCAATCAGTTAGGGCTAAAAAGTTATTTGAAACGAACAATCCAATGTGGACTGAGGAAGCTAGGAAAAAAAAATCAGAAAGTATGAAGGGTGATAATAACCCATTGAGAAAGTATCCTGAGAAAAATCCTTTCAAAGGAAAAAGTTTTGTAAAGGGCAGGAAGTGGTATAATAATGGTGAAGAAAATCTTTACCTATACCCAGATGAATCTGTCCCAGATGGTTATGTTAGGGGAATGAAGTTTGTTAAACGAAAAAAATCTTCCTGTGAAGGCTAAAGAAATAGCAGACAATATACCGCATGATAAACGTATTGCGGTTGTTGTCTCTGGTGGTTGGGATAGTGCGGTTCTATGGCATATTGTCAATAGTGAATGTTTGAAACGTGACCAGAGTTGTAAACCATATACTGTACCTAAACTTGACGGTGCTGAGAATTGGGCTAACCAGGTGTTAGCCCTTTCAGGCTATCATGCATCTACAAATCTTGTTGGTAATTTGGATGCAGATGATCCATCTAAATACGTTACTAGTGGAATTGTAGAAATATTTGAGAAGAAACTAGCCGACATTGTTTATGTTGGTGTGACAAAATACTATGATGGTATGGAACCAGACCATGCCCGGCAACACGCAAGTCAGTACGATGCCGCTGATAGATGCATTCAACCCTTTGCACAAATGACTAAAGATGTCACAGTGCAACTAGGCTTTGACCTAGGCATCGCACAGGGGCTAATGCATACGACACATAGTTGTACTGAACAAATTGTAGGTAGATGTCAATATTGTAAATGGTGTAAAGAGCGTGAGTGGGCATTTGCAAAAATTAATAAAATAGATGAGGGACAGAACTAATGGACATTAAAATTTATTCGCGGGAGGATTGTAAATTTTGTAAGGACGCCAAGGATTTTCTTACTGGCATGGAAATTGCTTTTACTGAAGAGTTACAGCCTACTGGCACAGTACCGCAGATTTATATCAGTGGGGAACATATTGGTGGTTATAATGAACTGCTAACATGGGCATCTACATAGGATGTTTGAAGATAAAGAAATACAACAACGGCTTAATGTGACTGTTCCTGATTGGGGTACATATACTTTAGAAATTGATACTCCTACTGGCACACATGAGATTAAGTGGGAAAAATACATAGAAGACCTTGCATTTTACAGTATGTTTCAAATAGGGATTCCTAATCATAGCAACTTTTCCCTACAGAGTTTTTATGAGTTACATAACAAGATACGACAAGAAGAGTTTGATCGCAATGAGTCTATTGGTGCATATGATTTACCATCCAATGCGAGTATATTGGACATAGGTGCCGGACTGGGTATAACTGACCTAATACTATATAATTACCTACCAGATGCTGAATTTACGTTACTTGATAAGGATGCGGGGTGGGCAGAATTAAAAGACAAACCCAGGGACTTTTTAAATGGATACCACGAAGATTATATATTCTACAACTCCCGAGCAATAACCAAATACGCAATCGAACATAATGGATACGATGCTTCACGTTTTAGATTTATGGAGCCACATGATGTTTGGGAACAATATGATTTAATACAGTCAACTTGGTCATATGCTTGGCATTATCCACTTGACGAATACTGGGATAATGTGTTACAATACTTAAAACCTGGTGGTAAACTATTGTTAGATGTTTACTTACAACAAGATATAGATCTGATAACAAACGTAATGGGCAGTGAACCTAAAGCATGCAACCAAGGCCCGCATGGCGGTGTCTATGCGGCTAAACGGTTATGCTGGACAAGAACTTAAAAAGGAAAGAGCGTAAAATGGCAAAACAGATACCACATGAAAAACTAAAAATTACTGATGAACGTTCTTATTTCAAACCCTTTAAGTATGCTTGGGCATATGATGATTGGTTGAAGCATGAGCAGTCGCATTGGCTACACACTGAAGTACCAATGAATGATGATGTAAATGATTGGAAGAATCGCATGAGCGATGCGGAGAAAGGATTCCTGACCAACATCTTTCGATTCTTTACACAGGGAGATATTGATGTAGCAGGTGGGTATGTTAACAATTACCTACCACACTTTCCTCAGCCAGAAGTTCGTATGATGCTGATGGGATTTGCGGCTAGGGAAGCATTGCATGTTGCGGCTTACTCTCACCTCATTGAGACTCTTGGTATGCCCGAGTCAACATACAATGAGTTCCTAGAGTATGAGGCGATGCAAAACAAGCATGAATACTTCCTTGAGTTATCAACTGCCTCTGAAGATAAGGCTACGGTTGCTACTAATATTGCCGCATTCTCAGCATTCACTGAGGGTATGCAATTGTTCTCCTCGTTTATTATGTTATTGAATTTCCCACGCCACGGTAAAATGAAGGGCATGGGACAGATTGTAACTTGGTCGATTGTTGATGAGACACAACACGCCGAGTCTATGATTAAATTGTTCAGGACATATGTACAGGAAAATTTGGAGATATGGAACGATGACCTTAAGGGTAAGATTTATTTGATAGCGGAGAGGATGGTAGAGCTTGAGGATAAGTTTATTGAATTAGCATTTGCTATGGGTCCAATGGAAAATCTGACGCAGGATGAAGTTAAGAAATACATTCGATACATTGCAGACCGACGCCTAATTGAATTGGGTTTAAAAGGCATTTTCAAGGTCAAAAAGAATCCATTGCTCTGGGTAGAAGAAATGATCAACGCTCCCACACATACAAATTTCTTTGAAAATAGGTCTACTGATTATGCTCGTGGAGCATTGACTGGTGATTGGGGAGAAGTATGGGGTTCAGTAGCCTAATGAATATTTATGAATGCATTTCATGTGATGCCATGTTTAAGGTTAAGCATGAAATGGAGGATATACATTATGTCATACAGTGCTGTCCGTTTTGTGGTGAAGAGCTTGATATAGAAACTGAATTAAAATTTTCGGATGATGAAGAATACGATGAGTAGACAGACACATGGTGGTAAGGGTGACGCACCCAGGAAAGTAAATAATGCTGAAAAATTTGCGAGTAACTGGGATGCTATATTTGGTAAGAAAGAAAAGAAAACTTGTGCGAGGTGTGACAAGGAAGTCGCTGATGAAGGTTTCTGGCATGAGGATGAGGGTAAGATGTGTGATAGCTGTGGCATGGCGGCAAGAGATAGTTTAAATAACTAGTGATAAATAATGTATTCATAGGGATACATTATGGTAGTTAAAGCAGTTAAGAAAAAAAAGAAACGCAAACTCAAAGAAAAGCAAATTCACCGAGTCTATTGCACTTACTTTCCCAACGGTGATTATTATATAGGTTACAGTGGTAAGACACAGAAACTATATGAAAAGTATTACGGTTCATCCAAGTATGTTCTGCAATATGTTGGTGAGTTAGAGAAAGAAACAATTGCGGAATTTGACATGAAATCCCATGCTAAGATGCAGGAATTTCTCTTGCAATGGCAACAAAGAAAGGACCCTAAGTGCCTTAACTCTATGTTGAACATAAGGCTAAACAAGGAACCCTTAGCCTCTTTTGAACCACTAGAATGGGAACCGAAATGTTCTTTATAATTTTACTACTATTATCAGCTCTAGGGGTATCCGCAGTTGCCGGCTACTTCTCTATTGTTGGACTAATGACAATTTTCCCTGCCGCGGCAATGCCTATCCTAGCAATGGGTGTTGTATTAGAGATCGCCAAACTAGTCACTGCATCGTGGGTATACCGATACTGGGACAAGGCGGCTGTTCTACTGAAGACATACTTTACCGTTGCAGTTGTCGTCCTATCATTTATCACTTCATTGGGCATATTTGGTTTCCTGTCCAAAGCACATCTCGAACATACAATTACTATTGCTGGTGGAAGTGAGTTACAAGTTCTGAACTTTGAACGGCAAATTGCAAATGAACGCAGGACAATCACTGATGGCGACACTGTATTATCACAGTTAGATGCTACCGTACAGACTCTGATTAATTATGATAGGATACGTGGCGAAGATGGTGCAATGGCAGTTAGAGAAAAACAACGCACCGAACGAGAGACAATCAATACGTCAATACTGCTGGCAACGAATGCGATTGAAGATATACAACAGAGGATGGCACCCATTGAGAAGCAAGCTCTTGAGATAGAATTGGAAATTGGGCCTATTAAATATATTGCTGAAATGATATATGGTGAGACTACCCCAGATGTTATTGATAAGGCAGTGAGGATGATTATCCTCTTACTTATATTTGTGTTTGACCCACTAGCTATCCTGCTTGTGATTGCCGCTAACATGAGTTTACAGGAGCGCAGAGGGGAGTTAATGACGTTTACCTCACTCAGTGATAGTGTGGTTGACGTAGAGGATATTATTGTCGAGGACATTCCCACCACTCCGACCATGAATTTAGATGAGTCTGAACTATTGGATAAAGTTGCGAGGGGCAGTACTCTGAATCCCAATGAAAGACAAACCCTAAGATCATGGGTAATGGATCAAAAAGGGCAAAATAACTCTTGACTTACAAGTAAAACCCGTGTACAATGACTGTATTATTTAATGAAACCGGAGATGTAAAATGATAGAACGTGCTGAACTTGTAAAAATGTTAACTGCTGGATCCGTTACACTTGAGTTTACCAAACTTGATGGTACCGAACGTGTAATGCAATGTACCCTAGCTGAAGGCGTAGTCCCCCCAACAAAAGTCACCCCCGACACTGTACAAACAGCAACCAATAAGGCGCTTGCCAATGTGGTTGTATATGATACTGAAAAACTCGGCTGGAGAACGGTCGTATTAGACCGAATCACTAAAATTAGTGCTTGACATTGGAGGCTCCTTATAGTATAATATATACTATTAAACAAAGGAGCCTATCATGGCACGTAAACAACTAGTAACCGATACACTACCGAAAAAGGTTCGCAAGAAACGCAAGCCAATGTCTGAGGAACAGAGGCTTGCGGCTTCCGAACGTCTAGCCCTTGCAAGGGCAAAGCGACAAGCCGCTAATCCACCCTCTTATGTCAATGTCCATCCAAATGTTGTTGCTCTTGATGATGACCATTACCTGTCAATGAAAAATGTAAGGGAATGGATAAAGTATCAGCGAGAGATATCCGCATCGGAAGGTAAGTCAGCTAGGGCAGGTGTAAAGGGTGCCGAAGCTAAGTACCGTGGCGCAACTGCTTACATTGCTAACATGGAAGGGTATCTTAAAAATGGTGCTTGGAGTGATACCTTTTACGGACAAGCTCGCGACAATTTGATGGCTTGGCAATGTATTGCTATGGCATATCATTCCGATGGCACCCCCAAGAGAACTAAAGGCACCTTTTACGCTGACCTTGGTTATCGTTGGGGGTTTAATCCTGCAGATGTGGATGAGCCTGAGACTGAAGCTACTTTAGAGGAGTTATTCCTATGATCGTAATCGACTTTAACCAGATAGCAATCTCCACATTTATGGCTGAGGTAGGGGGACGGAGTGATGTTGAGGTTAACATCCCCCTTCTCCGCCATATGATTATCAATACTATCAGAAGTTACAATGTAAAGTTTGGTGCCGAATATGGGCAGATGGTAATTGCATGTGACAATAGACATTACTGGCGCAGGAAAGTATTTCCTCATTATAAGGCGGCTCGTAAGAAGGTACGTGATAGCAGTGGTTTCGACTGGAATAGTATATTTGAGGGGCTAAATGCAATACGCAATGAGATTGACGAATACTTTCCCTATCCCATTATTGACTGCCACGGCGCAGAGGCAGATGATGTAATTGGTGTACTTGCAGAACATAGCCAGACTATGAGCAAGCCCGGTGCATTGTTTGATGAGCCTGAGCCGTTCCTTGTTATTTCAGGTGACCATGACTTCCAACAGTTGCAGAAGTATCCTAACGTGAAACAATATTCACCTGTTAAAAAGAAGTTTATTAAAATCACTATGTCCCCTGAGGAAGTCTTATTGGAGCATATTATCATCGGTGATAAGGGTGACGGTGTACCCAATATGCTGAGTGATGGCGATACATTTGTCACTGACAAGAGACAGAAGCCTATTCGCAAGGCTTTACTCGCTGAATGGATTAAACAAAAGCCGGAACAGTTTATTACTGGCGACATGGCACCTGGTTATGTGCGTAACAAAGAGCTAGTTGATCTGTCCATGACTCCACAGGAAATTAAAGATGACATTATAGTAAGTTATGATCGACAACAGGGTCAGACTAAAAGCCAGTTGTTGAATTACTTTATTAAGTTCCGTATGAAACATATGATTGATGTGTTGGAGGAATTTTAAATGGTACGCAATGCAATAAAAACACCCGATGGAACAGTACTGACAAGCCGGCATAGACATGATTATGTTACTCACACTGATAAGAACGGTAAAGAGTACATGATTGACGGTGGGTTAGATTACGTTAGATCCAGTGCTAATGGTGATGAAGAATATCTTACTGTAACAATTGGTGCAGATCATTCAGTATGTAGAGAAGCCTGTGAATGGGGAACATATGGTAAAGATGGCGATCAACCGTTATCGTATATAAAGTTATGTGATATGGATACCGACCACATTGAAGCAGTCCTAGAGAATGTGCCTAGCATTCGCCCTTCCATCAAAGAGATGATGAAAAGAGAATTGCAATTCCGCAGTAACATTTCAGAATTTAACGTATAGGCGAGTAAGATGAGTGACTATACTCCAGACAGTTGGGTAGTGTTAAAAGTTAAAGCAGGCAAAGGCACATTCCCGTTCTATAAAGTTCTAGCAGGTTGGAGTGGTGGTTATCTAAGCGGTGATAGTTGGCGTATTAATAGCGGTA
>Ga0307488_10005809_pt1 | contig 10185 bp, 10 predicted proteins | sample SB02metaG_FD_202248 | JGI IMG/M metagenome (GOLD analysis project Ga0307488, IMG submission 202248) | Sea-ice brine microbial communities from Beaufort Sea near Barrow, Alaska, United States - SB 0.2 | ecosystem: Environmental > Aquatic > Marine > Coastal | place: USA: Alaska | collected...
ATGGCGATTGCCGCCATAGTCAATGAACGCCGCCTGAAGCGACGGTTCAACCCGTGTTACTTTTGCGAGGTAGATGTTGCCAGCAAGCTGGCGGCGGGATTGGGTTTCAAAGTCGAATTCCTCAACCCTGTTTCCGTCAACCACCACAACGCGGGTTTCTTCCGCGTGGGTGGCGTCGATAAGCATTTTCTTAGCCATTGTGTCCTGTTCCACGCGCCATTTGGCGGCAGCCCCCAAAATAATCCGGGGGGCGCTGCGTTGTCTGAGGCGTGTTCAATTGTGGCGAGGCGCGCAAAAGCGGATCGAGCGGCCAATTGGCCGCCTGCTCTCTCGCTATTTAGTGTCGCGCGTTCCATCGCGTTGATCTCCGACCACCAATAGGTGGCCCGTTCAAGGCCCCAGCGATTAAGGATGTCCGTCACCGCCGGGAGCTGTTCATCTGATCCCGCCCAAAATCAATCAAAGGGGACCACATTCTTTCGGTCTGTCGTTGGGTATGATCGGATCATTTGATCGGGTCACTGCAACCAAAAACAGAAAAACTCACCGGGCTTTTGCGCAAAGCGTCATGGCAACCGCCCGTACTCTACACATAGGGGACGATGGGGTCACTTTACAACGTCAAAGTGTGACGTTGCGGTGTCTTATGTGATTTAGCGGCGCAGCAATCAGGTGACGGATACGATGTCAGGCAATGCTCAAAATCATTGGGCGATGGTCCGACACCACAGGATCGGCGGGAACCTCAAAGGATTTCACGTCCACCGACGCAGAGACCAGCATGTAGTTGGCGTGCCGAATTGCTTTAGGATACAGCGTTGTGCGGGTGTCTTGCTGCCCCCCCAGATCGCGCAAACCCCATTTCGCAAAGATCGCCAATGTCTCGCTATCGGGTAAAATATTAAAATCACCCGCTAAGACGATGTCGTCTTTAGGTGACGCAATTTAGACAACACCGTCAAGGCCCGCATGGCCTGATCGGCGCGCGCAGGCGTGTCGCCTTTGCCACCAACGTCGCGAAGCCCGTGAAAATGCGCCACCGTCAGGGGCCGTGCGCGCCCGTTTTGGATGATGCGAACGGCCTGAAAACCGCGCGGCACAGGGTCTATGCCCCACCCGTCCGTGCGAAACGCACCATGAACAAACCCGTCATGTTGCGACCAGATATCCAGATGCGGTGCCACCCATTGGCCAAGTCCGTGCTGGGATTGATAGGTCTTGCCAACCGTGTCCGACAATGGCCCCATGGCCGCAGGAAAAAACCCAGCCTTGTGATCTGGCAGCGTCGCGCTGATGTCACTATACAAGTCGGACCGCTGGTTCAGCCTGCGATAGGCGTCGCGATAGGCGAGCCAAGGAGGGCTCGGCTCACTTGGGCGAATGACCTCTTACAGGCACAAAACGTCGCCGCCACAGCGACCATTCCAACTGCCAAGGGCGGGCCAAACCTGCCCACCCCATGCATTCAGGCTGATAATTTTCATCGCGTTGAACCCTGATCAGCCGAGGTAGTCAGACCGCTGTAAACCATATTTTGCCATTTTTTCGTTCAAGGTCCGGCGAGGCAAGCACAACTCGTCCATGACATTCACAATGGATCCCTTATGGCGGCGCATGGTGTTATCGATCAACATCCGCTCGAACGCCTCGACGAATTCCTTCAACGGCTTGCCCTCAGTGGTGATGGCGGGCTGGCTTTCATCGTCCTCGGTCATCAAAAGGGACGCAATGGACCCGGTGCCGCGGCGGTTTTGCAGCACCGCGCGTTCCGCCACATGATAAAGCTGGCGCACGTTTCCAGGCCAAGGCGCCTGCAACAATTGCGCAGCTTCCTGCGCTGATACTTCCGGCGCGTCGCAGCCGTATTCTTCGGCGAACCCTTCGCCCAAACGGGCGAATAACGTCAGGATGTCTTCGCCGCGTGTGCGCAACGGCGGCACCGTGACGCGCAACGCCGCGAGGCGGTAAAACAGATCATTGCGCAAGACGCTTTCACAGGTCTTGCCCTCGTCCTGTAGATTACAAATTGCAACGATGCGGGTCTCAGACGGTGTGCCCTGTTCATTGATCGCCGTCAGCAGACGCGCCTGATTTGTTTCTGACAGGGCTTCGACGTCTTCAAGAACGATTGTGCCACCACGGGCTTCTTCGATCGCGGGGATCGGGTCGTCCTGTCCTGCAGGGCCAAACAAGCGCTTAGACAAATCGTAGTCTTCATAGGCAGCACAGGCAATCAAAACGAATTTCTTATTGGCGCGCGCGCCGACCGCGTGCAGCGCATGGGCGACCAACGTCTTGCCGGTTCCGGTTTCACCCTCGATCAACACATGGCCGTCCGCCTGCCCGAGATCGAGGATATCTTCCTTTAGCCGCTCCATCACCGGGGACGCACCGATGAGCTTTTTCATCAGCGCTCCACCATCGCTGAGCTCACGGCGCAGCGCGCGATTGTCCAACGTCAGTCGCCGCGCAACAGTGGCTTTCTTGGCAAGTTCCGTCATTCGATCAGGGTTGAAAGGCTTTTCAAGGAAATCAAACGCACCGATGCGCATTGCCTCAACCGCCATTGGCACATCGCCGTGGCCGGTGATCATGATGACTGGCAGCGAACTGTCGACACCTTTAAGCTTTTTGAGAAACTGCATCCCGTCCATGCCAGGCATCTTGATGTCACTGACCACGATGCCAGGATAATCCTGCCCGACACCCTTCAGTGCCTCTTCGGCACTGGCAAATGTTTCAGTGTCATAGCCCGACAACGCCAGCCATTGGCTGATCGATTGCCGCATGTCCTGTTCGTCGTCCACAATCGCGATTTTCATGGCTTTTGCCATTTGGCTACTCCGCTGCTTCTATGTTCTGATCTAAGTCTTGGCCTAAAATAGGCAGTTCAACTTCAAATACAGCCCCACCCTTGTCGGAATTGCGCGCAGTGAGGCGTCCCCCGAAGTCGTTTACGATGCCAGATGAGATAGCAAGGCCCAGCCCAGTGCCGTCCCCTGCCTTCTTGGTGGTGTAAAATGGCTCAAACAACTCATCGAGGTCTTCAATTCCCGCCCCGTTATCGCGCACTGACAGTCGCGCCACATCTCCCTGCACAAGCAGGATTTCAACGCTTGGTTCAGCGGCCATTTTTGTGGCATCCAAGGCGTTGCGCAACAGGTTTATAATGACCTGTTCCAGCCGCATCCGGTCGCCGTAAATCATCACAGGTTGATCTGGCAAAGTGCGGGAAATGACGACCTGCCGCTGGCGCAATTGCGGTTCCATCATCGACAGCGACGATAGCACCGCGTCTTTTATATCAACGGGTTCAAGCCTGTCTTTGCCTTTGCGTGCGTAGGATTTTAACTGCTTGGTAATTGCCGCCATCCGTTCGATCAAACCGTCGATGCGCTGCACGGCAACAACGGCCTCATCAGGGCGTTCGCGCGCAATCAAAAGCCGCGCGCCCGCAAGGTAGGTTTTCATCGCTGCAAGCGGTTGGTTCAGCTCGTGGGAAACGGCTGCTGACATCTCACCCAATGCGGCCAATTTCGACGTCTGCGCCACGGTCTGTTCGGCCACCTCAAGGTCCTTTTCGGCCTTCTTTCGTTCGGCAATTTCCCGCTGCAAGCGCCGGTTCAACTGGCGAAGCTCCGCCGACTCTAGCTGAAACATCCGCGCGGCAACGTTTGATCTGCGCGACAACATCCAGAACAATCCAGCCAGCAAGATCGCAAAGCCCATGATTTCCAACGCAAGGATGGAATTAACCCGTTCCCGAACAGACTGAAACGTTGTGAAACTTACGATGCGCCAGCCTTGAAACTGCACCCGCACTTCTTGGCGCATCACACCGTCACCGCGCAAATACGCGTCAATCGATATCGCGGACCAATCGGGCGTGCCCCGAAGCGTGCTCTCAATGGCAGTTTGCGGTTCAAGAAGGGCCAACGCGTCAGCTTCTGAGCGGCCCCGCCAGCGCGGTTCGGTTGCCAATATCGTACGTCCTTCGCTGTCCAGCACCATGACAGCATCCGAAATGCCCGCCCAAGACCGTTCAAGCTTGGCAAGGTCCACTTCAACCGACACAACACCAATCCCCAAACCGCTATCATCTATGCGGCGAGAATACGTAAACGAAAAGCCACCCTCGTCTCGTTCATCAACCGTGAAGACTGTGATGTTGGATCGCAGCGCATCCACGAATGAGCTCTGACTGCGTAGGTTTTCACCAAGACGTTCGCGGTTGGTAGCCGCCACGATGCGCCCGTCAGTGTCCATCAAAACCAAGGATGCGGCGCCAATCTCATCCACGAACGACAACAGCCGCGCCGAGGATTGGGCGAAGTCACCGGAATTCAGCGCACCAATCAACGCAGGGTCGCGTGCCAACAGTTGTGGCACGATGGAATTTCGCTGGAGTTCACTGATCAGGTTGGCGGAATACAGCGCCAAACGAACATCTGCCGCGCCGCGCGTGCGTTCGGTAAAGCGTTCGGTCAAAAGACGGTTAGATGTGACGACGACCACACAACCGAGTGCGACCAACGCAATCACAAGGATACGCGTCCACCAAACCGCTGAAAGGCGGCGCCGTCTCAAATGATCGCCCAAAACATGGGCCAATCTTACCGCCCCGCCCTTGCGCCGTCCATCTAAGCCTTCAGGCAGACGTCAGCAGCGCCATCAAGCCGGCGAAAAGGCGCTGGCCATCGGTGTTTCCGTGCGCGTCTTCAAAGGCACGTTCAGGGTGCGGCATCATCCCAAGAACACGGCGGTTCTGCGACAAAATTCCAGCGATATTCGCACGGCTGCCGTTTGGGTTGTCGGTATAGGTAAATGCCACACGATCATCGCCGACAAGGCGCGCAATCGTGGAATCATCGGCGAAATAATTGCCGTCGTGATGCGCAATCGGCACGCTGATTTCGCTGCCTACGCTATACCTTTCGGTATAGCCTGAATTGGCAGTTTCGATTTTCAGACCCACCGTGCGGCAGATATATTTCAAACCCGCATTGCGCAGCAATGCACCGGGCAACAACCCTGTTTCGGTCAAAATCTGGAAGCCATTACAAACGCCTAGGACATATCCACCGGCATTGGCATGATCGACGACCGCGCGACAAATCGGCGAATTAGCGGCAATCGCACCGCAGCGCAGATAATCGCCAAACGAAAACCCACCGGGGATCACTACCAGATCAACGCCCGATGGAAGGGCCGCGTCCTTGTGCCAAACGACCTGCACGTCCGCGCCGGATTTTTCAAGCGCAACAGCCATATCGCGGTCGCAGTTGGATCCGGGAAACTGGATGACTGCCACCTTCATAGAAGGTCGATCCGGTAGCTCTCGATGACCATATTGGCGAGCAGCTTTTCACACATCTCACCGACTTGCGCCTCGGTTGTGCCTTCGGCGAGATCAAGCTCGATCACTTTGCCTTGACGCACGCCATTGACGCCCGCAAACCCGAGCGCGCCAAGTGCGTGTTTCACCGCAGCGCCCTGTGGGTCCAAAACGCCCTTTTTCAACATCACGTGCACGCGAGCTTTCATGGCGTCTATCCTTTTATTTTACTTAGTTAATAAGTGTTGGTTTTGGCATATGCGTTGCGTTTGACGGTAAAACGCCAAGCCGCTTGGCGACTTCGGTGTAGGCATCCGCCAAATCACCCAAATCCTGACGGAACACATCCTTGTCCAGCTTGCGGCCGGATTCGATGTCCCACAAACGACAGCTGTCAGGGCTGATTTCATCCGCCACAATCAGGCGCATGAAATCATTGTCCCAAACGCGGCCGACTTCGATTTTGAAGTCGATCAGCTTGATGCCGACGCCGTGCATGACCCCTGCCATAAAATCGTTGACCCGCAACGCCAACGCGATGATGTCATCAAGGTCCTGTTGGGACGCCCAGCCAAACGCGATGATGTATTCTTCTGGCACCAGAGGATCACCGAGCGCGTCGTCTTTATAAGAAAACTCAACAATCGGACGCGGTAGCGGCGTGCCTTCTTCCATGCCCAACCGCTTGGCCATAGTTCCAGCTGCAAAATTGCGTACGATTACTTCGAGTGGGATAATTTCAACCTGACGGATCAATTGTTCGCGCATGTTCAGGCGGCGAATGAAATGCGTCGGCACACCGATGCGCGCCAGCCCCAACATAAAAAATTCCGACAGGCGGTTGTTTAAGACACCCTTGCCGTCGATGATTTCTTTTTTTTGGGCGTTAAACGCGGTCGCGTCGTCCTTGAAATACTGAACAAGCGTCCCCGGCTCTGTACCCTCATAAAGGATCTTTGCCTTGCCTTCATACACCAGTTTACGACGTGCCATGCTGTCTCCTGCGGGTCCAAGGATTAATCATGTCGCCTTGAGGCTCAAAGCGGGCACAAAGTCCCTATAGCGGCGTCATAAGCCAAGCCCCCCTTGCGGGCAAGCGTGGACGTGGTCATAAACTTATCCGATCGCTGCAAGAACACCTCAAGGAGTATTAAATGTCCAGTTTTGATGATCGCGAGAACGCATTCGAGAACAAATTCGCCCATGACGCAGACATGCAATTCAAGGCAGAGGCCCGCCGCAACAAGCTTATTGGCCTATGGGCTGCCTGTTTGATGGGAAAAGACGGCGACGACGCCTTGGCCTACGCCAAAGAAGTTATCAAAGCCGACTTTGAAGAAGCGGGCGACGAAGACGTCTACCGCAAGCTGTTCAAAGATGTGGGCCACCTGTCAGACGAAGCCACTATCCGCGCGAAAATGGCGGACTTCATGGCACAGGCCAAAGACCAATTGATGAACGAGGTATGATTTCTAATCGGTCTTTGGGCTGATCTTTGGAAAATTTCGTTCCAATCCGCGACAAATTGTTAGGCCAACCCATCGAAGGATGAGTTGGCCTTTTCGCTTTAGTACTGACACCTTTCTAACCCGGCCGGCATGACACCGCTGGCCTATGACGTCCTCCGCCAAACACCGCTGAGTGACCTCAATCCAACTCAGTGAAATAATGAGGATTATTCATTTGCGCGCGCGCCACCACCGTGCGAAGCGATTACATCCCCTTAAGGAGCGCTCCGCGATGTCGACCACACAGCCTCATATCCAGCCAAATGCCCTGTCTGACCTGCTTGCAACCCGCGATTGGCTACTCGCTGATGGTGCCACCGGCACAACATTGTTTAACATGGGGCTGCAATCGGGCGACGCGCCTGAGTTCTGGAACTTTGAGCATCGCGACCGGATTAAGGCACTTTATAAGGGCGCGGTCGACGCCGGATCAGATATCTTCCTCACCAATACCTTCGGCGGAAACGCATCACGTCTAAAGCTCCACAATGGCGAAGATAAAGTACATGAAATCAACAAAGTTGCCGCTGAAATCGCGCGCGAAGTTGCTGATAAATCTGGCCGCAAAGTGGTCGTCGCCGGCTCCGTCGGCCCAACTGGTGAGATTATGACCCCGATGGGGTCCCTGACCCACACCCGCGCGGTTGAGATGTTCCATGAGCAGGCAGAAGGCCTGAAAGCAGGCGGTGCGGACGTTTTGTGGTGTGAGACAATCTCCGCAGGCGAAGAATTCAAAGCCGCCGCCGAAGCCTTTGCATTGGCCGACATGCCATGGTGTGGCACCATGAGCTTTGACACTGCAGGGCGCACGATGATGGGCCTGACCAGCGCTGAATTGGTGAAATTGGTTGGAAAACTGCCCAACCCGCCGATTGCGTTTGGCGCAAACTGCGGCGTCGGTGCGTCGGATCTGTTGCGCACCGTTCTAGGATTTGCGGCCGCAGTACCAGAACAACCCATCATTGCCAAAGGCAACGCGGGCATTCCGAAATACGTAGAAGGTCACATCCACTACGACGGCACACCTGACCTGATGGCTGATTACGCCTGCCTTGCCCGCAACAGCGGGGCCACAATCATCGGCGGCTGCTGTGGCACGACGCCGGATCATTTGCGCGCCATGCGCGCAGCGCTGGAAACCCGCCCGGAGGCGGATGCCCCCACACTAGAAGCCATTGCAGCCGCGCTCGGTGGATTTTCATCAGTATCAGACGGAACAGACGGCGCAGGACCTGTGCGCGCACCACGGCGTGGACGCAAACGCAGTTAGGGGTCCGTCGCGACGTCGATCTTCTTTTGATGCTGATCATTCAGCGTACCAGAACCGAACACAGCACGACTAAGTGAACCCACCTCACTATCATGGAGCAAAGTATTCATTTGCAGTCTCGTCGCTGCATGGGCACGCTATGTCGCAATCGTTCCAGACCAAATGCGCCAATTCAGCGCAAATCAGGCAACATCACATCAAAAGGTTCTGACATGTCCGACGATCAAGGCGACATCATCCTAAGCGAACTGAACGACGACGATCTCGTCGCGCAAATGTTCGACGACCTCTACGATGGCTTGAAAGAAGAAATCGAAGAAGCGGTGAACATTCTGCTGGCACGCAAATGGACGCCCTATGACATCCTGACCAAGGCACTTGTCGGCGGCATGACGATTGTGGGCCACGATTTCCGCGATGGCATCTTGTTTGTGCCCGAGGTTTTGCTAGCCGCCAACGCCATGAAGGGCGGCATGTTCATCCTTAAACCGCTGCTGGCCGAAACCGGCGCACCGCGTGTGGGCAAAATGGTTATAGGCACCGTCAAAGGCGACATTCATGACATCGGCAAGAACCTTGTGTCGATGATGATGGAAGGCGCTGGATTTGAGGTCGTGGACCTTGGTATAAACAATGCCGTCGAAGGCTACCTTGAGGCAATTGCGGCTGAGGAACCCGACATTTTGGGCATGTCCGCCCTGCTCACAACGACGATGCCGTATATGAAGGTCGTGATTGATACGATGATCGAACAGGGCATCCGCGACGATCTTATCGTGCTGGTCGGTGGCGCACCGTTGAACGAAGAATTCGGCAAGGCCATTGGCGCAGACGCCTATTGTCGCGACGCGGCCGTTGCCGTTGAAACCGCCAAAACGTTTATGGCCCGCAAACACAACCAAGGCGCAATAGCCTAAGACTGCTTTGCTCGGCTAATGAAACGCGTCCGGTGGCCCGCCCCTAGGGCGCGTTTTTAATTGGAAGGGACACGAGATGTTGACGCTTTACGCATCCCAAGGCTCCGTCGCGGTTGCGGCACATCTGGCCTTGGAAGAGGCCGACCTGCCCTACACGATCCACTGGGTCAGCATTGATAAAGGCGAGCAGCGCAGCTGCAAATTTCTGGCCATAAACCCAAAAGGCCGCCTACCGACGTTACAGACCGAACATGGCCACCTCACCGAAACGCCCGCAATTTTCGATTATATCTTTGATATATTGGGTAAATTTCTGCCATCTGATCCATTTCAAAAAGCGCGTGCGCGTGAAATACTCAGCTTCCTAGCCACGACAATGCATGTGAACCACGCCCATCGTCCACGCGCAGCCCGCTGGTCTGACGATCCGGCGGCCCAAGCGTCAATGGCCGCGAAAGTGGCAGAAACCATGGCCGACAGCTGTTCCGTGATCGAGGCTGTATTGCCGGACGCAGGTTGGTTCCTTGGTAGCTATTGCATCTCTGACATCCATCTTCACACTGTAAGCCGCTGGCTTACGGGGGACGGTGTAGACATCGCCAACTACCCCAAACTGGCCGCTCATTTCGCCGCGATTAAAGCACGCCCTGCTGTGGCCAAAGTTGCGACACTTCATGGATGACGCGAGCCTTACGTCCGACGGCCTCGCGCCAAAGGGAAAGGGCCGCATCCTTTTGTTGGCCTGCGGCGCGCTGGCGCGCGAAATCCTCGATCTGATCAAGGCAAATGGTTGGTCGCATATGGATTTGCACTGCCTCCCCGCGATTTTGCACGTCCACCCCGACCAAATCCCCGAAGCCGTCGAAAAGGCGGTTCTAAAACACCGCGATGCCTATGATGATGTGTTCGTCGTCTATGCCGATTGCGGCACTGGGGGCATGTTGCAACAGCTTTGCGACAGGCTTGGTGTTGAAATGGTAGAAGGCCCGCACTGCTATTCCTTCTTTGAAGGCAACGCGGCCTTTGCGGCGCAAGATGAAATCTACAGCTTCTACCTGACCGATTTTCTGGTACGCCAGTTTGATGCTTTCGTGGTCAAACCATTGGGATTGGATCGTCACCCAGAACTGCGCGACATGTATTTCGGCAACTACA
>Ga0307488_10005810_pt1 | contig 10185 bp, 4 predicted proteins | sample SB02metaG_FD_202248 | JGI IMG/M metagenome (GOLD analysis project Ga0307488, IMG submission 202248) | Sea-ice brine microbial communities from Beaufort Sea near Barrow, Alaska, United States - SB 0.2 | ecosystem: Environmental > Aquatic > Marine > Coastal | place: USA: Alaska | collected 2017-05-06
CGGTGTTGGCGTAGTAGTTCTAATTGCAGGACCGTTTGCTAAACTAGCAGCGTATGGTGCTATAGCATATGGTGCTTGGACACTTTACAAAAAAGAAGACTAAAGTTTCCCAATTGGCTTAGAACTGCTAGCACTCATATTCCAAACTTGCTTGCGTTCTACGCCCTTCTTTTGAGCAAAGCGTTTTGCATCGCAGTCTTTACATACATGAAAGTAATTGTTGCTTAATCGCTTGGGATCCATACTTCCTCTTGCACGAGTAAACTCTACATCACAACTATCACATCTAAATATACAATACGTTATTTCGCGTGTATAGGTGTGTTCCTTGCCGGTTTTACTAACTCTAGTATGCCGGCTTTGCTTTTTAAATTGATTCAATAACATAACTATATTTACATTAAGATTATAAAATCATACGATAAATAATATCATAGAAGGATAATTTATGAGCATTTGTACACTAACAGAAACAGCAAAAGCACAAATCAACGCTATATGTGAAGAAAATAATTGCTTTGCAGTATCTCTAAACCTTAAAGGTGGCGGCTGTGCTGGTTTTGAATATGACTGGGGCACTGTTGCTACATTGCAAGATATAGATAGTAAAGATATTGTATTAGATGCTGGCAAGGGCAAATTTGTCGTTGGTGCTACAAGTATAATGTTTTTAATAGGAACTGAAGTTGATTATGTTAAAAGCATAGTTGGTGCAAATTTTGAGATAAGAAATCCTAACGCAAAGTCCGCATGCGGCTGCGGTGTTAGTGTAAATTTTGATATGGACAAGCTGACACAGTCAGCAATTTAACGGAGCAATATAAATGGCAAAGCAAGGTATAGACATCGGCGTAGAAGGTAATGACGGCACAGGCGATAGTATTCGCGAGTCGTTTCGTAAAGTAAACGAAAACTTTCAAGAATTATACGCAGTATTTGGTATCGGTGGACAAATATCATTTACTGACTTGAGTGATACTCCAAACACTTACGAAGGTAATGAAAATAAAGTTCCGTTAGTAAAATCCGACGGTAGCGGAATGAATTTCTTTGAGCTAGCATCAAACAATGCATTGGACGGAACAACTGATACAATTGGGTTTGATTTTAGCATAGACGGAAAATTAATTGTACAACAGTTAGTGTCAAGAGTTGCCAACGATCCAGAGCCGACACTCGGTGGACCATTAAATGCTGCAACACAGCCTATTGCAAATGTTAGTGTATCACAAGCAGCCATTGATACATTTAACAGTGTACACGGGACCAATTTAACAACTAGTGCGTTAGTTATTAATAAAGCGTATGCAGATCGAAACTATCAAGCAAAAGAAGTTGCTGGTGGCGGTTTACGCTTAGGTGACGAACCTCTCGATACTTCGATCTATACATTAACAGCTAGTGATTTAAGTCTTGGACATCTAGTTATTGAGGGGCACGGACTTAGCGAAGCATATAACGGCGCAGGGTTTGTATTCCGTACTACTGGAACAAATCCGTTTGGTGTAGTTAATGAAGGAATATATTATATATCTATCTTTGATGTTGACAATATATCTCTATATCCAACTGAAGAAGATGCTATTTTAAAAACAGGTCGCATATTGCTAGCAGGCGGTACTGGAACATTTACTATTACTGATGCAGCGTATGATCCTACATTGCCAGGAAACTGGTTGACAAACGTTGCTATTCCTCGAAAGAGTGCCGTTCGTCGTCAAGGCGACAATATGTTAGGTGCATTGAATCTGTTTGATCACCCGGGTGAATTGTCAGGTACAGGCTTGCCAAACGGTCCAGACGATTTACAAGCAGCTACAAAACTTTATGTAGACAATGCTGCATCTTCAAGCCAAGTTAATCTATATGTTAGTACAAGTGGAAATGATGGACAAGAATTTACGCCCGATGGTAAAGAAGGGCGCAATCCGTCATATGCATTTAGAACAATTAATGCAGCAGCACGTAAGGCTGAAGAATTAATTATTGCAGCAGAATATGAAACTGGTCCTTATATGCAGACCATGACTTATGATTTAGGCGCAACTAATGCAACTATTTTAACATCCGGAGTTAATTCACCAATAGCAGGAAGAAATAACGCTAGAACTTTGATTATTGCTAATAAAGAATTTATTGCAAAAGAAGTTACTGGATATATTAATGCTACTTTTCCTAATTTCGCAGGAAGATACAACGAAGAAACTTGTCAGCGAGACATTGGTTACATATTAGAAAGTGCTACGCTTGATGCATTACTAGGCAACAACGCTAACTACTTGTCACGCTGGTCTGGTATTAGATATTATGCAAACGTGAGTGCGCAAAAGGCAATTGGATCACAGCGAACAGAAACAATTGCAGGTATCGTGTATGCACAATCGCTAGTAAGAGATTACATCTTAGCAAATACTGCGCCGCCTGTATTATACCAATCAAGAGTTCCTCAATATATTGAGCCTGCTATAGAACCAGACATCCAAGCCGATGATGCAATCTCTGCAAAGTTTGATATTGTTTTAGAAATTATTGCAAACGGTGTACTTGATGCGCCGGCAATTGTAGACGGATCAGCAACTTATAAAATTAATATAAACAATGGCAACTCTGGGTTTGTTGATCAAGCTAATCCAGAAAATACAGATATTATTCCAGGTAAAGTAGTTCGTGGTAAAAACTCAGGCGCTATTGGTCGTATCATTGACTACAAACACGAAGCGGGCGACAGAGCAGTAAGTGTTGCTGAAACTGATGAAGTCGAAGTACAATTGTTAAAGCCTATAACTTTTGAAGCAGGTGAAGAATTAGAATATGGAAATATTGTAAAAGAAACACAAATTTCAATAAGAGTTGAGAGTGGAATATATTTAGAAGACTACCCAATACGTGTTCCTGCAAACGTGTCTGTTAAGGGTGACGAATTTAGACGAGTAATTATTCGTCCTAAACAACGTGTATCACAATCGCGCTGGGCAAATACATTCTTCTATCGCGATACAGAATTTGACGGACTAGTATTGGGAAAATCAAATATTACAAGTGTATCATTTGGAGCTCAACTAGATGCCTTAAGATTTGCAGGAGTTTATACAGTATCTGATTTCAGTACTAACAAACTTGGCAACAGTGCTGAATTTGAAATTACAGTAGATGAATTTGGTGCAATATCAAATGTTACTATTACAAATACAGGCAAAGATTTCCAAAAAGGAGAACTTATTACTATAGCCGATAGCGAGCTTGGTGATAACGGAGCTGCACCTATAGTAATTACTGTAGACGGTGTTCCAAATGGAATTGAATATGTAAACCCATTAACAGGAAACGTAGACGGATATTTTGGATATCATTACTTAACACAACCTTCAGCACTTAAAAATACAGGACCAGGATACGAAAACGTTGGAAACTGGGAAACTGCTGCTCTAACATTAATTGATAATAGAGAATTTATACAGGAACAAGTTGTTAATTATGTTGAAACTACATACCCTGCATTAATTGGTGTCTATGGACGAGTAAAATGTGCAAGAGATGCTGGATTAATTGTAGATGCATTAGTAAAAGATTTACGTAACGGCAGCAATGAGTTTTCGTTAGAAGTTCAAGGTGAATACTATGCAGGCGCTGTCGAAGCCGGTACTGAAGACGAAACTGTTGCGGGTATTAATCACATTTATACACTAGCAAGTGCGTTGATATTAGGCACAGCACCTGCTACATTATACGGACCAAGTGGCGATGTGCCAACTGAAGAAAATTTAACTTATTCTGTAGACTTGTTTAATGGTAATTCCAATCCTGAAAGTTGGGCTGCTGAATCTATCTATAGACTAGGAAATGTTGTTAAATTTCTTGCAGCAGGAATTTATAGATATTATACCCCGACATTAGAACATACCTCGGGCACAATATTTAATGCAACTGAAATTTCAAACTTCTGGAGAGAAATAGACGGGCCTGATACAGTTATCGAAAACTTAATTTCAACTGTGGTATTTGCATTTAACTCAGAATATAATCCTCCATTACGTAACACCGACATGGACGTATTCTTAATGAACGATGCAAGTTTGGTTCGTAATATGACTGTACAAGGTCACGGCGGATTTATGTGCGTACTTGATCCTGAAGGTCAAGTACTAACTAAATCGCCATACATTCAAACTGGTTCAAGTTTTTCACAGTCACTTAACAAACAAGCATTCCGTGGTGGACTTTTTGTTGATGCGTTTGTTGGTAACAGTGCTGTACAAGTTACAGAACGTGTCGACGGTTCGCCATTCCGTTTAAGAATTCAAAGTTTAGGATCGCAAGCCGAGCCACAAGGACTATTTGTAAGACGTCCAGAAACTCCTTGTGCATTCTATATCGACGGAAGACGTTTCCAAGTTAACGCTGTTTCACAATATGATCCAGACTTTGGTACTGCTGAACTAATACTATCTCCTAATTCAAATGATGGTTTAGGATTTAGTGGTGTTACTAGTTTACTAGCAACAGGTGTAAACTTAGACACAATTGGCTCATTTGAGTTCAATGAAGCAAAATGTGCAAGAGACACTAGACTTATACTAGACGCTGTTGGATATGATGTAGTGTTAGGAACAAATTATAATGCTGTTACTAACGGTTTAGCATATCAACGTGCAAATGCGTATGTTGTACAAGATAATCAAAAATCTCAAACTATTGCTGCAATCGGCGTTTCAAAGGCAGAAGTTGCTGCATTAAGTGCAGTAGCAGGTGATGTTACTTCATTAAGCAGAGCAAATGCAGCGTTTGACGAAATAATTGATATACTTCAAAATGGTGTTGAAAGTACAGATACTGCTGCTGATGCATTAGTATTTCCAGCGCCAGGTGTGTTACCTACAACTGACGCAGACGATTCGGCGTTAAGACTACAAGCAAATAGAGATTTCTTAGCAGCAGAAGTTGTTGCATACGTTAACGCTAATACACCACCAGCAGGATATAATGATCTAAAATGTGCAAGAGATGTAAAATACATTGTTGATGCATTAACATATGATATTCTTTATGGCGGAAACACTGCAACAATTACCAATGCAAGAGCATATTTTGTCGGAACAACAATTGATCAACTTCCGCTTGCTCAACGCACAGCAACAGCCGCAGCATATGCGCATCTAGCAAGTGTTGTAAATGATCTTGTTATCGGAACACTAGTAACGCCAACTGCTGGTAATTTATTATCACCAAACACTGGCGGTGCCGATGCAACTTCTACAGAAGGTGATCAACTACAAGCTCTATTACAAATTATTGAAAATGTAGTTACTGATGGTACATTAAACAGACTACCAGCTGCCGAAGTTCCTGATGTTACATTTGCAGGAGGCAATTTACAAGCGGCACAAACTGCGATACAATTGAATACTAATATTATTACTCAAGTTACTGTACAAAGTATTAGTGCGCCGATTGATATTACTTTACAAACTGCAGGTAACCGAAGTATCTTAGGTAACGACTATACACAAATTAACGATTTAGGATATGGATTAGTTGCTGTTAACGGTGCGCTGTCAGAGATGGTTAGTATGTTTACATACTACTGCTGGACTTCATATTATGCTAAAAACGGTTCTGAAATTAGATCACTAACAGGTTCAAGTTGCTACGGTGAATACGGACTTGTTGCAGAAGGTTCAGACCCTAACGAAATTCCAGACAGTATTTCGTTATATCAAGACATGGTACAGCCCGCAAAAACATTTACTGCTTCTGTAATATTAACACTAACTAATCCACAGGTTATTAGTGCAGGTGAAATACTCACTCAAACAGCTAGCAGTGCAACGGGAATAGTAGCAATTGATACTAGCCAAACCGGCGGTTCAAGAACGATATATTTAACTAATGTTACTGGTGCATTTAATCAAATAAACGAGATATCAGGAAATACATTAGGTGCATTAGGCGCAGGAAGTGTACCAATTGGTATTAATTCAAATGGCTACACTAATGCTGTTGAAACATTATCATTGTTTGTGTATGACATGAAAGATGCTCCTTCTAATAGATCAGAATTTGACATATATCATCCGTTGCGTCCTGCGTTTGCAAGATACGAAGTAGCAAACGTTGAGAGAGCATTACCAAGTATAGGATCTTATGAAAACGTAGGTACTGATGTTCCTATGGTGTTTACTGGTGGACCGGATGCTACAGCTAGCGAAGCCGGCGCAATTTTTAATGTCTATAAAAATATAACCGACGGCTATACTGTTGAGATTTTAAACGGCGGTACAGGTTACGGCTGGGGAGATTCATTTGTAATAGATGGTGCCGACTTAGGTGGTATAACATCCGATAATGATTGTACAATTGTTGTAGAAGATATTGATGACGGCGATAGTACTGATGGCGCTGGCGTTATTACGCAAGTCACTGTTACAGGTACGATTGCTGTAGAAGCAACTACGCCTATGTACAGTAATGCTATATATAAATTAAACTTCTCAACAAGTAATGCACAATTTAGTACCAACGGACTTTTAGAAGCGGTTCCGTTTAATGTAATTATAAACTATAGACGCAATCAAACACATATCATTAGTGACTTAGCTAGACCTGATGTGTTAACAATTCGTCCAAGTACAGCACTAGTGTTTGGTGAAAACGCTCAGCAAGTTTATAGAACTATTTCATTCTTGACTAGCGATAGCATTGGCACTGAATTACCTGCTAATACTTCACAAGCAGGTTTAGACGAATCATACGATTATATTAGACTACTTGTCAATAGTTCAGCAGCACAAAGTGTAGAATTGTCCGGTACAGGAACTACTAAAGGTTATACCGCAGGTGATGTTAGAATTGCTGTTCAGTCAATTGCTGATGATAACGAAATATTTAGACTTAACAATAACTTAAACACACCTTCATCAAATAGACCACTTGGATGGACAGTTTCAAGTTTACGCCCTGCTCCAATTTTTACATGGGCTGGCAAAAAGCACTACATCTTTAACTATAGAGGTGTTAATGCATTAGGTCAAGAAGTTGCTCCAGCTGAAGATAATGAATATGCAATTGTTGATATTCTTGACATTGATACAATTAACCAAACTAATGCAACAGGTATTGCTAGTAGTGTTGTACTTGGTTCAGAATTAATTACTATACGTTGCGGACTGCAGGCGGGTGCAACTGGTGACGTTACTGTTAATATTAGTACATGTCGCGCAACTGGGCATGATTTCTTAGATATTGGTACAGGTGGATTTAACAAAAGTAACTATCCGAACGTTATTTTTGGCGAACCGGCTGAAAAAGATAGTGCTAAAGAAGTTGAAGAGCGCGGCAAAGGGCGGGTGTTCTTTGTAAGTACAGACCAAAATGGTATCTTTAAAGTTGGACGTTTCTTCCAAGTTGACCAAGGTACTGGTACAGTTACATTTAGTGCAAGTATTGCACTGTCAGATGTAGACGGACTCGGTTTTAAACGTGGTGTTGTTGTTACTGAATTCTCAACAGATACTGCAATGACTGATAATGCATCTGATACTGTTCCAACTGAAGGTGCAGTTCGTGGATATGTTAACAGACGTTTAGGTTATGATGTAAACGGCACTCCGGTATCTAATAAACTAGGACCTGGCGTACTTGCACCAAACGGTGCAGTTCCAATGACAGATAATTTAAATGCTGCTGGTAATACTATTACCAATTTAAGAGCACCAGTAACAGATTCTGATGCAGCTACTAAAGCATATGTAGATTCTGGATCAGCAACTAGTGCTGAACTAAAAGATTTACGTTCAATTCAATACAATGATGATAGATATGCTAACGGACAATTATTAGCTGCTACTGGTTATAAGAAACTTATTATTCTATCAGGAACTATTGTTGGCGGACCGTTTGAAGCTGGTCAAACTATTACTGGAACAATTACAGGTGCAACAGGTACTATAATTGATGTACTTGGCGGATTGTTTGGCATAGAAGGTAATATTGCTGAAATTATATACACCCCAGTATCTTTAACGTTTTCAACAGAAGATGTTATTACTGTATTAGGTGGCGCAGAAGCGCAAGTTGTAGATGGACCAATTGACGAATGGGCTAATGCAGTTTACGATGCAACAAGTGATATTACTGTAACTGCTAATAGAGAGCTAACAATTGTTGGTGATACAGTAACTGATAGATATACTACATTAAACTTGCAATATAAACCAGGCAGTATTGTTAATGCTGATGTTTCAGGAATTGCACAAATTGCACAAAGTAAGTTAAACTTAAATGCTGCTACTGTAAGAGTAGATGCAGTTGGAATTGCACAAACAGACTTAGGTATTGCAAGTTTTGATGATGCACGATTTGAATTAACTAGTGGATGGGTAACTGTTAAATCAGGAAGTGTTCCATTAACTGACATTGAGTTTATTCCGACTGATACTGTTGCAGGACGCAGTGACTTAGGGATAGGTGAAGTAAGTGCTGTGTCGTTTGCTACAGTTATTGAAAATGGATTAGGATTAGCAGACGGCGATTTTACATCTATTATTGCTGCAGGAGCAGATCCAGGCGAAGCATTAATTAAAACTGGTAACGGTGCATACGGAATTTCAAATGTTAGCGCAACAGGCGAAGTTAATAGTATTGTAAAAACTGATATAGACGGAAGTATCCAAGTTAACTCGTTGATACTTGGTGGTAACAGTAGCTATGAAATCTTAGCGTTGGATACAACTACGTTAGTATTTAAAACACCATCACAAGGTGTTATATTAACAGCAACAGGCGGTAGTGACGGTGCAAGCCCAACTTATCCAGACTTGCAAATTCCAGGTAGTGTTAACATTGGTAGTACTGGAGTTACTCAATCGGTTTTACAAGGACTATCAAACTTTAACAATGAAAAGCGCCTTGCTGTAGATTGGATTTATTCAAGCTTTATTGAAGCGCCCGGTGAGAAGGGCACAGCTTCTACAGGTATTGCAATTGGTGCTAATACTGGTAAAACTATTGCAGGTGAAGTTGGTATTATTACTGGTGACAGTGGTACAAGTTCAAGTATTGTTCCGTTTATCTTTAGTAGCGCAGGTGCAAGACCAGACACTGATAATACATATGATATCGGTACTGCTACCAAGAAGTATAAAGACATTTATGCAACACTGTTCCGTGGTACTGCTACTGAATCATACTACGCTGACTTGGCAGAGAATTACTTAGCTGATGCAGTATATGAGCCGGGAACGGTATTAGTATTCGGCGGCGATGCCGAACTTACTGTAACTACTACAAAAGGTGATCACAGAGCTGCTGGCGTAGTTTCAACTAATCCAGCACACTTGATGAACTCGCACATTGAAGGCGAAAACATTACTGTACTTGCACTACAAGGGCGTGTTCCTTGTAAGGTAATCGGTCGTGTTGCTAAAGGCGATATGTTAGTTGCAAGCGGCATAGCAGGGTATGCATGTGTAGACAACAATCCAAAACCGGGAACTATAATTGGTAAAGCACTAAGTGCCAAAGCTGACACAGAACGTGGAATTGTAGAAATTGTAGTAGGTAAACACTAATGCAAAAAAAACAAGTTGACAAACTAGTAAAAGAAGGTGGTGCTAGATTGTCTAGCACTGACCAAAAAAATACCCAGCAGCGGCAAGTAGTTGCTCATGCTGGAAAACTAAGAGTACAAGTAGGAATGGGGAAACCAAATGGCAAAGCAAACAGTTAATTTAGGAACCAGTGCAAACAAAGGTGACGGTGATCCGTTACGTACAGCATTTGACAAAGTAAATGATAACTTTACAGAACTATATCCTCGTGTTGAAGCACTAGAGGATAGAAATGTTACAACAGATGTTGTAGGAAGTATATTTGGTGATGATTCAACACTACTAGTCGATGGTGTTAACAATTTAATACCTGCAAGTGTTATTAGTGGAACACTAAGCAACAACACAACTGGCAATGCTGACACAGCAACTACAGTAGCATGGACAGGTGTAACAAGTACACCAACAACACTTGCAGGCTACGGCATTACTGATGCTATGGCACCTGGCACAGTGCATGACGGTGACATTGCAGGTAGTGTGTTTGGAGATGATAGTACATTACTTGTAGACGGCGTTAACAACACAATACCTAAAGCAAACATTGAAGATAGTGCAAATTGGGATACAGCATTTGGCT
>Ga0307488_10005811_pt1 | contig 10185 bp, 19 predicted proteins | sample SB02metaG_FD_202248 | JGI IMG/M metagenome (GOLD analysis project Ga0307488, IMG submission 202248) | Sea-ice brine microbial communities from Beaufort Sea near Barrow, Alaska, United States - SB 0.2 | ecosystem: Environmental > Aquatic > Marine > Coastal | place: USA: Alaska | collected...
CTCATCACAGGGCTCACTCACTCAATTTGAAGACGTCACGAGCAACATATTCACTCACGAGGCTCACTCATCATGGGGCACACTCACTCACCATGAAGACGTACGAGCAATATGTACCCGGCCCTATATCGTATGCCGCAAAGTCCCCCGTGTCCAGCGCCGCGGCGTAGCCTTTGTAATCACACGCAGCGAAGAAGTTGGGCCGCAAGCTCCCCGTGAAAGACTGGATCGCGCTGTAGGTCCCCAGCGTCAGGCAGATAGCTTGTCCTAGGTGTAGCGGCGTCCATTGACATTGTAAGCAAAACCTGAAAGTGGTGTATTCACACTTTACTTTCAAGAGCTGAAACCGTCACTTTCAACATGGGCGTCAACTGGGTTCATCCTGCACCACCCTGCCTAGCGCGAGCACCTCAAACACCCAACACTTGGTGTGCTCGACCAGGGCGGCGCGACCGCCGCCGGCGCGGCGCCACCGGAACACGTTGGTCCCGAGCACCACGATATAGCGGCGCAACTTGAAGTTGAAAGCAACGTTTGAAAGCAGTTCATCATAGTCTAGCTTCAAGCGCTGAAACCAAAGGCGCTTTCAACACAGGTTTTGATACTTTCACATTTTAGTTTCAAGCGCTGAAACCAAAGGCGCTTTCAACACGGGTTTTGATACTGGCAACCTGCACCGCCCTACCACGAGGAAGGGAATGCCGGAGCCCGTGTCCAGGGACTTACACTCGTTCACTGTTCAGCTCAACTTGAGCCATGTCTGGCACATAAAACACCCTTCACACCCTAATCACCGCCTCACACCCCCCTAACACGGGCTACACAACCCCCACGCGCACCCCCTATCCCATGAAAAGCAAAGTTGAGCTGAGAAGTGATTGGGTGTAAGCCCCTGCCCGTGAGGAGCGCGAGCCACGCGGGCATGGAGGAGGGCCGGTTGGGGTACGACAGCGACGGATCTCGCCACAGGGCCTGGCAGAAATTGGTCAATTGGGTTTTGAGTGGTTTTGACGGCAACGTCGACGAGACTCAAACGCGGCGGTGGCGGTGGCGGTGACGGTGGCGGTGACCGTGGCGGTGAAGGTGGCGGTGGCGGTGACTGTGGCGGTGACGGTGGCGGTGACGTTGGCGGGGCGGGGCGGGGCGGCAGTGGCGGTGGTTGTAGCGGTGGTGGTGGTGGTGGCGGTGGTGGTGGTGGTGGTGGTGGTGGTGGTTGTGGTGGTTGTGGTGGCGGCGGAGGCGGCGGGTGGCAGTGCGGCCCCCGGCGGCGGTGGTGGTGGTGGGGCCGATAAAGATATCAGGCCCATCACGAGGAAGAGCAGGGCCTGGCAGAAAATGCTCCAAAGCATCACCGGGTGGGGATTTAACTGAAGAAATTGAGGGTGGAAAATGTGGTGAAGGAAGTTGGGACCAATTTCTGCTAGGCCCTACCTCGCTCCACGAAGAACAGGTCACGGTTCCGCCAGTTCCGCGCCTTGGCGGCGAGCACCGCCGCGAAAACCAGCAACAGCGTGAAGACGACGAACTGCGTCGCCACCGCGCCCAGGTACTCGCGCCGCCGCGCCGCCGCGTACATCACTCACTGCGCGCGATATCAAGCGCGCGGCGTTATGTGTGGAGGAGCCGAGTGACGAGACAGATGAGTGATTCGAGCGAGTGTCGGAGGTTTTTTCCTAGGATTGGCAGAAGAGTGTCGTAGCTTGTGCTGATTGTGCGGTTGTTGTTGCTCGTTCCAAACAACGGCAACGCACTCCCCCAGCAGCAAAAGCGGCGCGACGACCTTTGTGCGGACGCCGCGAGGGTCAACCCGTTCGTGACTCTTACCCAGACTACCCCACGCGCGATGGCGGGCAACACGGCGTAGGCGCTGGAGAAGGAGCTGGCCGGGCACACGAGAGAAGTAAACGACTGCGCTTGGAGCCCCGACGGGATAGAACACAAGCTTGTGCGTCGTCTGACTACTGTACAAATACTACAAAGCGAATGACCCGATCGTCTAGCTAGTACGAGCATCGCGCTACTTTCCCTCGTCCCTTGACTGGAACCAGGCCAAAATCCTGGTGCCTCCGTGTACACGCGGACGAGTCTCTATCCCTCTCTAGGGTCCAGCAGGGCGAAAGCCTGGTGCCTCCTTATACACACGGAAGCGTCTCTTTTGCTTTCTCTCTCTCCAGGCCAGGGCGAAACCCTGGTGCCTCCGCATACACGCGGAAGCGTCTTTCTCTCATTCGCTCTCTCAGTCTCTCTCAATCTCTCTCGGTCTCTTTCAGTGTCTCTCTCAGTCTCTCTCTTCCCACAGTTCACGGCCCCAGCTTCCCGTCGATGACGGCCAGCCGCTTCCGGAAGCGGTCCTCGCTGTACACGTAGTCGTGCACCGTGTGGTCCTGGTCCAACTTCATGAAGATGAGCTGCATCAGACTCTCCACCTTGACGTGCAGCCGCCGGGTCTTGGGCGCTGCAAACTCGGAGCTCTCGCGGCGGTACCGCTGCACCCGGTTGTAGCGGCGCAAGTTGAACTTGAAAGCAAATTTTGAAAGCGGTTCATCATATGTTAGGTTCAAGCGCTGGAACCAAGCGCGGTCAACTCGAGGTCAAACTGGGGTCGACCTGCACCGCCCTACCAGGTGGATCTGATCGTTGGACGCGTCGTGGTACTCTAGGATGGTATAGTGACCCATCCGCTGCATGTCTCTGAGCGCGGGAAGGTTCACCACCTCCTCGCAGGGTCCGGCACGTTAAACGGGGGGCAAGTTGGGTGAAGAAAGACCAAACGGAGTGTAAGTTGGGTGAAATGACCAAACTGAGTAGCGTGAATGTTGAATTTATTTGGGTGGATATGTGACTACATGTGCAGCTGCATTTGGGTGATACCGGGCCCAACCTCCGCGGCGCGCGCTAGGGCATCCATGAAGTCAACGAACGTCAACGTTTCGTTCTTGCGCGTGTTGGTCTCGTGGACGGCCGTCATGCGCGCCAACACGAAGCAGACCTTGGTGTACCGGCGCAAGTTGAATTTGAAAGCAAAACTTGACAGCACTTTATCGTATTTCAGTTTCAAGCGTTTAGTACTTTAGTTCCAGGCGCTTTCAATGTGGGTTTGAGAGGGTCAACCTGCACCGCCTGACCTTGGCGTCGCGCAGCGTGAAGCCCTCGTCGATCAGCTTGCAATCGAGGAAGATCTGCAGCCACCCCTTCGCAGGAGGGTCATTGAGAACAAGCACTAGAACCGGGATCGACGCATGACCTACCTTCAGGGTGAGTGCTCATACAGAAGCGCGGAGGCAGAGGAGGAGATGCAACGTCGGTCGAGTGATCATTCTCAAGAACCCCCCTTCACCTACCTCAAGCGCCAGCTGGCGCGGCCGCTTCTGCCCCACAACCGGCAGCCGGTAGCGCGAGTACAGCGCCTTCAGCGTCTTGATGTAGCGGCGCATGTTGAATTTGAAAGCAACAGTCGAAAGCAATGAATCATAATGTAGTTTCAATCGCTAGTTCCAGGCGCTCTCAACCTGGGTTTGATAGGGGCAACCTGCACCGCCCTATCTTGAGATGAGCGTCGTACAGGATATCCATCTCCTGGCAGTACAGGCGCTGTGCCCGGAAGTGGTCCTCGTCACACGCCACCGCGGGCGGCAGCGCCGTGATGATGTCGTTCACCACCTGATTAGGTGTAAGTTGAAAGCATGTTAGTCACGTGTTGGGAACTCGGGGCCAAGGGCGACAGCCTGGTGCCTCCTTATACATGAAGAAGCGCCTCTCTCTCTATCTCTCTCTCTCTCTCTCTCTCTCTCTCTCTCTCTCTCTCTTCTCTCGGGTGTTGAATACACTAGGTTCACGCTGAAAGCATGTTGGGTTCACATTGATATGACAAAGTGCGTGAAACCACTGAGACACTTAGCAACAAGTAGTACTAAGTCGTCCAAACGGATCGTTCTGATTGGTCGAGCGGGACGACTTAGCACTAAGTCTCACTCAGTGTCTAAGTGGTTTCACGCACTTTGTCATAGGATGTTAAGTTCAAGTGGAGGGACTTCTCACCAGGTGCTCCACTGCGCTAGACACGTCCCAGGTGGGCATGGCACCGCGCCCGTACTTTGCTATTGCGATTCGAATGATGACTCTGATAAACTCGAAGCGCATGAGCGAGTCGTCGTCGTTGTCAACGTCCCCCCCCTTTTGCCCCTTCCCATTCCCATTCGCATTCGACTTCGCTTCCCCGAAGTAGGGCCAAGCGAAGCACGCTAGCCGTGTCATATGATGGTGTTCATCTCAGGAAACAATGGCGCATAACGCGTGGTATGACGTGGCCAGAGAGAGAGAGAGAGATGGAGACGCTTCCGCGTGTATGTATGAAAGGAGGCACCAGGTTTTCGCCCTGGCCCTGTGAGAAGGCAGTCATGTGCACCAATGATGTGGCCAGTAGCATACACCAGTGACGTGGCCCGTAGCATACACCAATGACGTGGCCAGCAGCATACACCAGTGACGTGGCCAACAGCATACGCATGTGACGTGGCCAGTAGTATACCAGTGGAACGACGTGGCCAGTGGTATATATGAGTACTAGTCCCTACTTCGTAGTTGGCGGTGATGAACAGCGTGTCGAGGTCGGAACGTTTGCAACTGGCGCTGCCCTTCTCCGCAATGCTGCACGCCTCCACGAAGTCGGTGTACTCGTTCAGCTGCAGGTAAGGCCCGATGCATCACATGGAGGTTTGTTCGGTGAGTTCAATGACGGCCTATGACGCACGGGGGACAGAGCGAACGTTTGGTGCCTCCATCTTATTATACACGCCGAAGCACGGATACACTATGATCAAACAAGCATAACTGGCCCTCACTCGAATGTGAATGTGTACCGGTACAACAAGATCCAACAGGCATGTAGCGGCCGCGGCGCGCGGCGCGCGGCGCCTTACCTGCATGTTGAAGATGTCGCCGCTGCCCAGGAGCGAGAAGTAGATGAAGCACCGCGCGATCTTGCTGTGGTTCTTGGCGAAGCAAGCCTTGATATAGCGGAGCAGGTTGAATTTGAAAGTAAAAAATAAAAACAGTTATCCCAATTCCAGGTTCAAGCGCTTTGTTCCAGGCGCTTTCAATGTGGGTTTGATAGGGTCAACCTGCACCGCCCTATCTTGATCTCATTCAACTCAGAGCCCGGCTTGGGCGGCGGCAGGTCGTCCTCCCCCGCCGCGCGAACCGCCTCCCGCTCCACGAAGTTCGTGAAGCGGGTCTTCTCCAGCGCGCGCACCCAGTCCTTCTCAAACTGCTTCATGTCCACCGCGGTGTGGTTGTAATAGTCCTTGCTGTAGCGGCGCAAGTCGGATTTGAAAGCAGAAGTTGAAAGCAGTATATCAAACTTTAGTTTCAAGCAATTAGTTCCAGGCGGTTTCAACTTGGGTTTGATCGGGTCAATCTGCACCGCCCTACCTTGCCGTCGCTCTCCCGGCGCCGGGGCGCGAAGACACTTGCGTCGTTGTACAGGTCCCACGGGGGCCGCTCGGTGATGGGGTGCCGCTCCACCTTCCACTCGTCGACGAACACCGGCTGCACGGTCACCTCGAGATGCGGCGTGTGCTCGGCCAAGTCGCCGAAGAAGCGCGGGTGCGGGCCGACGTCCAGCGTGTGCCGCTCCGGGTCGCCGGCCAGCCGCGGGGTGGGCTTCATCCACACCGAGGGCCGCGCAGACATTGCCCGCTACGTCATCCACACACGTCTTGAACCAGCCTTTCTTGCTTGAGCTGAACTGCATCCAATGACGTGGCGAGCAATGTATACGCGGCCCAACCTGCAGCAGGGCGTGGTCCTGGGACGGAATGCTGAGCTGCATGAGCACCGGCGCCGGGGGTAGCTCCATCCACACCAAGGGTCACACGGCTGATGCTTGCCACGTCATAGGATGCCATTAAGTCAAAAGACCCAGGGTTCCCAGCGTGGTGGATGACAGGGCTGAATGGATAACATTCGCCACGTCGTGGGATGCTGCTTAAGCCAAGAGAAGGTGGTACTAAAATGTGGTGAATGACGTGGCGGTTAAGATCCATCTCGCCCCCCTGCCTGAAGCAAGGCGAGCAGGGTGAGCGGCCGGTCGGGTGGCGCGGCGGCCGGCGCCGTCACCTCGTCGATCGTTTCATTTCCGCGGTCGTAGAAGTGGCCACGGAGGCCATTCGGAAGCGGGTAACTCGGCAGGTCTTCATGAACTTTGCTGCCGTCCACGTGCTTCCACGCCATGGTGTAGCGGCGCGAGTTGAAATTGAAAGCAGATTTCGAATGCAGTTTATCATATTTAAGTTTCGAGCGCATTGTCCCGCGCGCCTTCAACATGGGTTTCATCGCTTCAACCTGCACCGCCTTACCATGAAGCGCAGCGCTTTCCCGGCTCTCACTTTCAGAATGTTCTCAGCTCGGTCCTCAAAGTTGATGGTTGATCGGCCGCCCGCCACCGGTCCGACCGACCGATATTCCCCGGTATCAGGGCCTCATCTGCTATATCTATTGTTCAGCTGGCTATTGCACTTGAGTGCATTTGAGAGCCTTTGATGTATTGAGTGGGATAATCACAGCGGTTTCGGGGGCAAACGGCTTAAAGTCATGCTGGGAAAGGCACTTAGGGAAGGGCCCTGCCCGGTATCCTGCAGCACGATCTTCAGCGCCATGCGCCGGCTGACCTCCGTGGCGTCCAGATGGTACGGACAAGTCATACACGTTCGCCACGTCATGGGATGTCGTTTGACTCGAGACACGCGGGTCTGAAACATGATGGATGATGTGGCGAGCATACATGATAGGCTGCCATTTAATTGGAGACATGCGCGTGTAAAGTGTGTTGGTCATCAATCATCACCACGTGATAGGATGCCTCTAAACTCCTGACATGCGGGTCTACAATGTGTTGGACGACGCAGCGAGCAATACACGCTTGGAACGTCCTAAGATGCCATTTTACTAGAGACATGCCGGTAAAAAATGCGGTGGATGACGTTGCAAGCATCATGCATAATTCACTCGTGTCCTCACCATGTCGTCGTCGGCATCGGGTGCGCTGGCGTCGGCGCCCAGCGCCAGGGCCTTATATACCTTGATCTTTGCTTTCGCTCATGGCACTTCCAAGCCGTTTGTCCCTGACTGTCTGATATCACTTGATCCCACGCACAGTGATAACCCAAAGATACGTGAGTTGAGCTGAGGAAAGTACTGAGGTGAGGCCCTGCCGTGCGCGGCCCAGTCCCGGTCTGCCACTGACTCCACTACCTTGGACTTCACCCTGGCCCCCGCCACCGCCGCCACCGGTCTCGTCCTCGCCCCCGTCTCCGCCTGTCCCGCCGCCGTCGCTGGGCGAACGGCGCCGGCGCCGCCGCGCACGGTGGCGGCGCTGCCCGGCCGTGCGGTGCGAATGCTGCGAGTGGAGCTTGAACTTGGCCGGGCGGAGCTGGCGCGGCCGATAGTGGTCGGCGCCGAGGCGGCCGACGCGGGGCGCTTGTGCGCGGGCCCGATCAGTGTCACGGGCGGCACCTGCGTGGGAAGTTCAGGTTGATTGGTTGTTAGGCTCAGATTGATCAGTTGTTGAGGTTGAAGTTTATCAGTTTTGTGGTTCGAGTTCACACAGCCGATAGGATGTCAGGTTCAATTGGATGGGTGTGGACGATTTGATCAAATCACGGTTTCCAGCTTACAGGAGCTGATACCGTAGCACATGCCGGGTCACTGCATTCAAGCGGTGGGTGTCACACTTTCACCTGCTCCCCAAGAGGGCTGTGGCTGCGGCCCGGGCTGCGGCTGCGGTTCCCACCGGTCGGGCACAGCGGCGCGGCCGACCGCGCCGGCCGTCCCGCCATCGTCGCCGCCGGCCGGGGCGCCGTCCCGCCTGTCATCAAGGCCTTACAAGGTTCCATTTCAGCTTAAATGAAGCACCTTCTACGGATGATACAAAGTGGGGTCAAAGACAAAACGGCTCAATTGAAGCCCCGCCTGTGATCCCAATCTTGTCGTGCGCCCGCGCCTGCGCGTTCATGTTCAAGGTGATAGGATCTTAGTCTCACGTTGATGGACAGGTTGCTGGTTTCAAGTGAACAGGATGGTGGGGTCAAATGGATGGGTTCTGACCTCCGACACTCTGGCCGCCGCTTCGTTGAGGCGGCGCGCGGTGGACGCCGGGCGGTCGGCGGTCAGCAGGTCCTGCGACCCCCGCGTCAGCACGTTGTCCGCGTCCACCTGGATGTACTCGTGCACCACGGGCCCCCACCGCAGCGCGCCCTGCCGCAGGCCCCCCGCACCGCCGCCCGTCCTCCCCTCCCCGGGCACCATGCCCCAGATGCGATTGACGGGCCGGCACAAGGAGTGTTTGAATTTGTTGTTGGCGTCCCGCTCCGCCGCGTTGGCCCGCTGCTGCTCCTCGGAAGTCGAGTCAGTGCCCGGTCGGCTGGGCCCTTGCGCGGCCATGTCCCCTCCAACAGGGCACGGGCTCCCGGTGTCTCCTTCAGCGCTACCATGCATGATGAGGAGTTTGTTCATTTTGTTGGGCTTGACCGGGAACACCTCGCCCATCCAGCGCGTTAAACCCTCGCCGTATTGCCGGTGCGCGTCCCCCCCGGCGCTCACACGAAGACTGCGGATTTCCTGCTCGGAAAGTTGCAACACGGGTCCCACGTCGGCTCGCACGGCACCGGCGGGCGTCTCGCTCCGTGCGCCCTTCCTCCCGCTCTTCCTCCCGCTCTTTGGTCTCTTCGCGTCATCCCCGTTGTCCTTCTCCGGCTCGCACCCTGCACGGTAACTCCGAGGTGAAAGATGTCAGGCTCAAGCTGGCATCAGGAATTCAAGGTGTGCGTCATGATCAATCGGCGGGGTTTCTTACCGTCCCCGCCGCTGCCACATCCGTCGCTTCCGTACCCGCCTAAATACATTCCCAAGCCGCTGGCCCTGGCACCAAATCCTGCCCCTGCCCCGGCGGCGGCGGCAGCGCTTAAGGGTCTTCGTCGGCTGGTGTTCCGAAGAGGATCAGCCTGCGTGTCAGCGGTTTGAGGTCTAGTGCCCGCGGCCTTGTACCGCAGCTCTGCCTTGTAGAAGCGCGTGCGGTTGGCGGGCTCCTTGTGAATGTTGTGCAGCACGGCGGCGGCGTGCACCCGCTCCAGCTGGGGGCGGGTGCGGTCCAGGTTGACTCGCAGCAGCAGGTACAGGGCGCGGCGGCCGATGGAGGCCATGAGGGGCTTGCAGCTCGACAGGTTGCGGAGGCACACGATGGCCGCCTCGCGCACAGCTGGCGATCTGGTGACCCCCGAGCGCTGCGTCACCGCCGCCGCCGAGGTCTCCAAGAACGGCACGTCCCCATCCCCAGCCGCGCCGTCCGCCGCCGATCCGTCGTAGTACCCCGCCGCTAACAACGCCACGGAAACGTCCAACGCGCCCCGCTCCGCCACAAGCTCTTTTGCTCCCGCCACCGCCGTGATGCGAGTTAGTGCGCGCATACCCGCGAGCTCCAGCCGGAACAGGTCCTCGACCTCAGGAATGTCGTGGTGCCACCCCCGCCCGATTTCCTCGAGCCGCCGCCGGTCACCTCCCCGGCACAGCGTCAGAGCAGCGTCCACGATGAGGCCCCGGAGGCGCGGGACACCAGAGGCGCTCAGACTGGAGCCCTCCAACTAGGGCCGCATACCAACAGACTACACTTCCGCGTCACATGGCGGCGTTCAGCTCAAGGCACGAAGGTCTACAATGTGGTGAAAGAAGTATTAAAAGGGTGATTCCCGAGGCCTGCCTCGAATAGGCACTGCAGCAAGCCGAGCGCGCGCAGGCGCAGGCCGGCCGGGGGTGTTACAAGCTCGGAATGGGGCGTTGCATCTGAGGTGTTGAAGTTGAAGGTTTCCGCGCATAGCTCAGCGCACATCTCGGGGACCCCCGCGCTGACCCCGCAGTAGGGCACACTCATAAGTTGTGGCACGTGGTGAGATCATAGCATATATCACACAGGCATTTACTCAGACACTGACGTTGCCTTGTCTCGAGTGTGCGATAGCCTCGCCATGCGGTGCTGCATTGTGGCGTCACGCGCAGCCAGGTTCCACATTAACCCCAGGGCTAACTCCTGGACTTTGTGGTGGCAGGCTCGGCCAGTGGAGTGCAGCAAGCGGATGAGAATGGCGAGGGCGCGCGGGGTCATCTCGGGCTTTGGGCGCCGCGGCGCTGGCGCAT
>Ga0307488_10005813_pt1 | contig 10182 bp, 7 predicted proteins | sample SB02metaG_FD_202248 | JGI IMG/M metagenome (GOLD analysis project Ga0307488, IMG submission 202248) | Sea-ice brine microbial communities from Beaufort Sea near Barrow, Alaska, United States - SB 0.2 | ecosystem: Environmental > Aquatic > Marine > Coastal | place: USA: Alaska | collected 2017-05-06
GTCCGTGATATCGACAAAATTAGCATCATCTGCTTCTGTGCCAGTACCCAGATCCTGCTGATAAGTGGCGTTGGTGACTGGCTTGTCATAAGCCTGTTTGACGCTCTGAATTTCGAACACGGCGTTGTCAAAGATCGTCGACATTGTCAGCTGCGGATAACCCTGGGTTGCCGTCTGACCTTCTACGCGAATGGTCAACTCTTGACCAACAAATAATGTCACCGGCGTCTGGGAGTATTGATTGTTGATCTCGTCATAAATTCCCGCGATACGCACTGCAGCATCATCACCGCTGCCTGTGGTCTGGGTGACAACGGCATTACGCGCCTGGGAAATATATTTCTCGACATACAAATACAAGGGCGTATTCGCGGCGGCAGCATCGGGCAACCAGGAAAACCGATTCAGCTCCTGGCCGGTTTCACCGGCATCCCAGTTGCCATTACTGTTGGTGTCCTGGAAAAATTGAAACTTGAATGGCTGGATCTGGTCATGAGAATCTTTGCTGCGCAGAACCTCAGCATTAAAATAGAAATCTTTGGCAGCATTGGCACTAATGTCCACACCAGTGTAGGCCGTCTTGCCCACAAAACTGATATTGTTAACGCCATCGTCACCGTCTGTAGAGATACTGCTGTCACCCAGGGTAAAACCTGTGCCGAACACATCAACCCCATCAAGGTCGACAATCTTTGCAGTGTAGCCACTAAAACCAGCAGCATCAGCACTGACCCTGAAACCCACCATAAAGGTATTCGGGCCGGAGTTTTCCGGGTTGTTGGAGTCAAGGCCAATCACATTCCATGTAATCATACGAATGGGATCGGCCAGACCATCACCGTTATGGTCCGTGGCGGAAAAGCCGAGCACGCCATTGTACTGATCAAACCGACCGTCATTAAACCCCAGGGACGAGGCTTCAACCGGGCCTGAACTGTACTCAAGATCCCAGTTTGCTCCTTGGTTCGCAGCACCAGTCAGGTCACTTGATGCAGCGACGTCTGCACCCACAAAGGCGGCAAACTCGGAGACAAAGGCCAGCCCTACAGTGCCCTCAGCAACATTACAGCCATACAGAAAAACATCACCGTCGGGGTTTAATGCCTGCCCGATCCGACCCAGCAAGGCTGAATAACTGTCGAGGGTATCAACATTAATGATGCTAGATCCAAGTGCTAACTCCCCTGCTCTGCCATGGGAAAGAATATGAATCGCATCCAAGTCTGAACGACCGTCAAGATAGTCACCGAGCTTCTCCAGGCCGTTTTCGCCAGCCTCTACTAACAAGACTTCGGCGTCTGTACCGATACCAGCCAACAGTGACTCATAATCGGCGACGGCGACATCCACTACCACCAAGGTGTGTAGCGCTGGTAGAGCAAAACTTTGCAGCGCTGGCAAGTCCACTTCCCAGGCCACGGCCAAACCCGCTACAGCAGCAGTGCTATCAACTGCATCGGCGACCTCGGACCTGCCATCTGGATTGTCACTAACTGCTTGCTGTAGCGCCAAATACTCAGCCTGCTGCTGCGCCTCGCTGGCAAAGCCGTCGGCAGCTGAGACAAACCCAGCGGCATCAAGGAGAATTCTGGGTTCAAGTGCTATCAGCTTTTTTTTGCGCAAAATATTCCACCTGCCTGGGGCAAATTTGTTGTTCTATGGCTGAAGCACCGCCACCAAGCAAGCGCTTCGCCCACGCCTCTGTAAACAACTACCCTGTGAGGTAAAAATCCTTATATGCATAACAAACTGTCAGGCGCACGACGTGAATGACAATCCACGGACTTGCCGAGACTCATGCGCAACGCGTTATCGTAGCACAAGTCGTTCGTTTATCGGGGGGAATTGAAAAATTTAACTAAACTTATCGCCAACTTATCGCCAACTTAGCGCCACGACAAAATGCAGCTTTACCGGTGTTATCCGCTTCGCCCACTGCCGATTATTCTCCGATTATTCGCTTAAACGTTAAACCGGAAATGAATCACATCACCGTCCTGGACGATGTATTCCTTGCCTTCGAGGCGCCATTTACCAGCTTCCTTGGCACCGTTTTCACCCTTGAATGCCACAAAGTCATCGTAGGCCGTCACTTCGGCACGAATAAAGCCCTTTTCAAAGTCCGTATGAATCACAGCTGCAGCCTGGGGTGCAGTGGATTTCTGGCGTACGGTCCAGGCCCGCACTTCCTTAACACCCGCAGTAAAATAGGTTTGCAGCCCAAGCAGGCGATAACCAGCCCGAATCACGCGGTCCAGGCCCGGCTCGTCCATGCCCATCTCACTGAGAAAATCGGCTTTCTCATCGTCTGCAAGCTCAGCAATCTCTGCTTCCAGCTTGTTACAGATAGCGACTACTTCGGCACCGTCTTCGGCGGCAATACGGGTCACTACATCCAACAACGGATTATGCTCAAAGCCTTCTTCATCGACATTGGCGATGTACAGCACAGGTTTCATGGTCAGCAGGTGCAGTTCGCGCACCAGCTCACGCTCATCATCGCTGAAGGTGGTACTGCGGGCTGGCTTACCTTCGTTGATATGGGCCTGCAGACGCTCCAGGAAGGCCACTCGGGCGATTGCCTCTTTGTCGCCGCTCTTGATGGTCTTGCTGAACCGATAAATCGCCTTGTCGACAGACTCCAGATCCGCCAACTGCAACTCCAGGTTAATCACCTCAATGTCACGGGCAGGATCAACGCTGTCCGATACATGAGTGACATTTTCATCTTCAAAACAACGGACCACATGGGCAATGGCATCAGTCTCGCGAATATTCGCCAGAAACTTGTTACCCAGCCCTTCACCCTTTGAGGCACCAGCCACCAGGCCGGCAATATCAACAAATTCCATGCTGGTAGGCACAACCCGCTGGGGCTTAACAATCTCAGCCAATTTGTCCAGACGCGGATCGGGCATGGCCACGACGCCCGCATTAGGCTCAATGGTACAAAAAGGGAAGTTCTCGGCACCCACCTTGGCTTTTGTCAGCGCGTTGAACAGCGTTGATTTACCCACATTAGGCAGGCCGACGATGCCACAGTTAAAACCCATTGGTTATTTCCTTACGATTTGGCAGCTCGAATTGTGCAGTTCCCTGCATCTTTCTAAATCTTTCTAAATCTTTCTAAATCTTTCTAAATCTTTCTACATTTTCCTGCGATTGATATGTTCAGCCGGCTCAGGCTGGCGCACCATTAAACCCATTTAAGGCATTCATAGCAGTCTCCCACTCACCTTTAACGGCCAGCGGCAGCTGGTACAGCGCTTCATCAATGCAGCGATAAATAATCTCTTCATCAGCCCGACTCACCGTACTCAGCACATGACCAATAACGTCAGTCTTGGTGCCGGGATGACCTACACCTATGCGCAGACGGTTAAAGTCCTGATTGCCACCCAGCGAGCGCGTAATATCACGCAGGCCGTTGTGGCCGGCAAGACCACCACCCTGCTTGAAGCGGATAATGCCAGTGGCCAGATCCAGCTCGTCGTGGGCGATAAGCATTTCTTCGGGATGAATTTTATAAAAGTTGGCGATGGCGCCCACAGACTTGCCGCTCTCATTCATATAAGTACTGGGAATGAGCAGGCGAACTTCCTGCTGATCGACATGGGCAACTGCGACACGGCCAAAACACTTTTTTTCGGCCTTGAACGACACCCCTAATTGCTCGGCAAGCCGGGAGACAAACCAGGCGCCAGCATTGTGCCTGGTTCTGGCATATTGTTCTCCCGGATTACCGAGACCGACGATGAGCCGAAGGGGCAGACTCACGTCAGGCTTGGGGCAAAAAAGCAGCGCTTAACAATATTAGCTTTCAGCCTTATCGTCATCTGCAGCTTCTTCACCACCATCAGTGGATTCAGTTGTTGCTCGAGTAGCATTAACTGACACAACCACCTGATTATGATCTTCGCCCAAAGCAAGCTCTGGAATCACAACACCGGCTGGCAGCTTGATTTCACTCATGTGGATGGAGTCACCCAGTGCCAGGTGCTGCACATCAACTTCGATGTACTCAGGCAGATCTGCAGGCAGACAGGAAATTTCCACTGAAGACATAATGTGGGAAACCATGCCGCCTTCTTGCTTGACGCCAATGCAAAGGTCTTCGTTGGTGAAGTGGAAAGGTACTTCAACCGTGATTTCATGGTCCATGCGAACGCGCAGGAAGTCTGCATGCATGATGCGATCTTTGGCTGGGTGACGCTGCAGTGCCTTGATAATGGCATTCTCAACACCACCACCGCTCATGTTGATTTTGATGATATGAGCAAAAAATGCCTCATTTTCACAGGCGCGGTGAATATCCTTGTGACTGATGGTTATTGCTACTGGCTCTTGGTCACCACCGTAAATTACGGCGGGAACCAGGTTGGCCAACCGACGCAGGCGGCGGCTCGCACCTTTCCCCAGGTCAGTTCTTGGCTCGACATTTAATTCGAATTCTACTGCCATTTTGCTTCTCCTAAAAAAGCACGCCAGGTATTACCGCGACCGTAACAACCTGGCGTTTTTCAATTGCCCATTATTGGGTATTAAACCTCCCACATACTTTCAGTGGACCTGTCTGGCATGGCGCCCAGCGGGCTTAGACGCCCAATAGACTGGTATCCAGAACGGCCTTAAAAGAGTGCAGGCTGAATTCTTTTGGTGAAGAGCGCACTTAATGACTCTTCATTGCTGACCCGTCGAATTGACTCGGCCAGCTCGTCAGCAATACTCAACTGCCGAATTTTCTTGCAGGCCTGGGCCTCGGGTCGCAAGGGAATGGTATCTGTCACTACCAACTCATCCATTTCCGATGCATTGATGTTCTTGATAGCATTACCCGACAACACCGCGTGTGTGCAGTAGGCAACCACCTTGATGGCACCATTGCGCTTCAGGGCGTTCGCCGCAGCACACAGAGTGCCGGCCGTATCCACCATGTCGTCAACCAACAGGCAGGTTTTGCCTTTCACATCACCAATGATGTGCATCACTTCTGATTCATTGGCACGAGGCCGGCGTTTATCAATAATCGCCAGGTCCAGGTCATTCAATTGTTTGGCCATGGCTCTGGCCCTGACTACCCCGCCAACATCGGGGGAAACAATAATCAGGTTCTCGTAGCCCTGGCGTTCAACATCGACCAACAGCACCGGTGTTGCATAAATATTATCCACGGGCATGGCAAAAAAGCCCTGGATCTGATCGGCATGCAAATCGATGGTAAGCAGGCGGTCAATGCCCGCAATGCCCAGCATATCGGCAACAACTTTAGCGGTGATGGGTACGCGCGCGGAACGTGATCGACGATCTTGCCGGGCATAACCAAAATAGGGCACCACGGCTGTGATGCGCTGTGCTGAAGCCCGATGCAGGCAATCGGCCATGACAATCAATTCCATCAGATTATCATTGGTTGGGGCACAGGTCGGCTGGAGGATAAAAACATCCTTGCCGCGGACATTGTCGTGTATTTCAACACTGACTTCGCCGTCGCTGAACCGGCCAACCTCGGCACGACCCAACTCCATACGTAACCTGTCCACAACCCGGTGAGCTAACTCGGGGTGAGCATTACCGGTAAAGATCTTCAGTTCGGCCACGATGTTTTTCCGAGATGGGAAAGACAAGCTCTGCGATTACAGCGAACTGGTCAAAAATGGCTGGGGTGGCAGGACTCGAACCTGCGCATGCAAGGATCAAAACCTTGTGCCTTACCAACTTGGCGACACCCCAATCTCTGCGCTTCTACAACAACTAACTTTAAACTTTCTACTTTCTTTTCAGAGGTTATTTACCCGTTGAGGGCTCTTTACCCGCTGAGGGCTCCAAGACCAGCCACGGCTTGATGCAGACTGGAATGGTTGAGACCTGCAGCGAAGAAACTTCGCCACTGGGCCGGCACTGCCGCGCAAATTACCTCAGCTTGTGCCTGCGTGTCTACATCGGTAAACACGCATGAGCCAGTGCCGGTCATTCTAGCAAGGCCCCAGCCGCTTAACCACTGCAGAGCAGCATCAACTTCGGGATAAAGTGCCCTGGCAACCTGCTCACAATCGTTCGCAGAGCCTGCCTCTAAAAAGCGCGCTATTGTGATCGGAGTTGAGTGCCGTGTCAAACCCGGATGTGAAAATATTTCCTGCGTACTAATCTGGCAGTTGGGCTGGATCACAACAAACCAACGCTGCGGCAGCTCCAGGGGTTGTAAGCGCTCACCTACACCTTCCGCCCAGGCTGACTGACCATGCACAAACACCGGCACATCGGCACCTAACCGCAGTCCCAGTGTCGCCAACTCGGCCAAATCCAGGCCAGTCCCCCACAGCAGGTTGAGCCCCACCAGCGTCGTCGCAGCGTCCGAGCTACCACCACCAAGCCCTGCCCCACTAGGCACCTTTTTGTGCAGGCGAATCTCAGCACCGGAGGTGCAACCGGTCGCCTCGGCCAGGCTCACTGCCGCACGATGCACCAGGTTGTCGACAGTGGCGACACCGGCAAGGGGGCTTACCTGCAATGTTGCAGCGCTGCTGAAATCCAGCTGATCAGCATAGTCGAGCAATTGAAAAGCGGTCTGCAATTCATGATAACCATCAGTCCGACGGCCAGTAATATTCAGGCACAAATTCAGCTTGCAGGGTGCCGGCAGGGTAAATTTCAAAAGCGCCACTCCTTGACCACCAGCAACAACCTGACCTCAGGCCGCTGCAACTGAATCTTCAACGGCCCTGCCGGACCCTGCTGACGGATAGTGACATCCCATCCCAGTTGCCGAAAACCTGCCTTGTGTATATCAACCGGCAGGCCCGGTGCTGGCATGCCACGGACCCAATACTGCATCGGCGTCACTGGCAAGGGGTAACCCAGCGCCGCCTGCACCAGCGCCTCAGGATTGCCTGCCTGCCTGCCGGGCTGGTCGGGCAGTTCCAGCGTTGCACCCTGGCCGTCACCCGAAATGCGCGCCACGGTCACCCCCAGGGGCCCGTAGAGGCCTATGTTGTAGGCGTCGTGATCCTGCTCCCAGCGCAGCCCAAGATTACCGCTTTGGTCCGCTGCCTTGATTCCCAACTTGCCGTCCAGAGACCAAAGCTGGGCTGCCTGCAGCGAGGCAGCACCTGAACCAACGGGCAGCGGCGCCCGTGTCGCGCAGCCAGCCAGCAACAGCAAGGCCAGCATCAGCACTGGCAGCCTGGTTATGGCGTAAATAGTTCTAACACCTGTTGCAGCTTGGGGCTGTCTGGCGCTGCTTGCAGGGCTTTGTTCAGCACCGCACGAGCCTCCGCCTGCCGACCCATGACCCAAAGCACCTCACTCAAATGTGCCGCCACCTCATCGTTGTCAAACAGCGCCAGCGCCCGGTGCAAATGCAAAGCCGCTTCGGCGTAATTTTTCAGGCGATACTGAACCCAACCCAGGCTGTCGATAAAGGCCGCCTCGTTGGGTTTCAGTGCCAGCGCCCGTTGAATCAACTGCAGCGCCTCGTCATAACGATCAGTGCGATCTGCAAGGGTATAGCCCAGGGCATTCATGGCATCGGCATTCTCCGGGTCAAGATCAAGCACGGTATTCAGGTCGCGCTCAAGAATATCGATGCGGCCGAAGCGTTCGCCCGCCATCGCCCGATAGTACAACAGGTCAATATTTTCGGGGTTCTCAGCGAGGCTACGATCAAGCAAGGCAAACAGGTCAGTACTTAAATCTCGCTCATTCAGCAGTTGTGCCTCCACCAGAATCAGCCGCTCATACTGCTCAGGATGATCGGTGCGCTCGTTCTCAAAATGTGCGCTGGCTTCAGCCACCTGGCCGTTGCCAATCAGCAAGGCACCCAGCCGCGACTGGGCCGGCAAATACTCATAACCCTGCCCGGCCTGGCGATACTCACGAATCGCGGTGAAGGTGTCGGCTTGTTTTTCGGCGATATTGCCGAGGTAAAAATGCGCCTCGCCAACCCGCAGATTCCACCGCAACATCTGCTGCAGGTAGCCTCGCGCCGCGTCATCGTCCTCTTGCTCAAGGCAGATAAGCGCCAGTGCAAAGAGAATGTCACCATCATTAGGCACCTCCGCAAGCACAAGGTCATATTGCTCCCGCGCCTCCGTCAGGCGTTCGTTTTCGAACAGCAGGCGGGCGTAAATCAAGCGCAACCGGCGACTCTCATTGGTCCCGGTTAAACGTTCCTCAAGAAACTCCTGGGCAGCAGTCAGGCGCTTCAGGTTCTTCAGGATATTGACCTTGAGAATCACGACATTGATATTCTGCTCAGGCCCCGGCGTGCCAGCTAACAACTGCTCGGCTATCTGCAGCGCTTCTTCATATCTGTCACTTTGTTCCAGCAGTACCGCCTTGGAAAAAAGCAATTGCGGGTCTGCAGGATAATCCTCAAGCATGCGACTGATGGCACGTAACAAGCCATCCCGCTCTGATGGTTCAAGCTCTGCTGAGCGATAGGCAAAAATATCAAAATTTGCGGCACCACCCAGGGCTTTGATGGCGGCCATATGCACAATGGCACCTTCCAGATCACCAGCTTTGATCAACTGGCTAGCAGCGTAGCGCTGCGCATCAAGATTATCCGGCTCGACCTCACTCCAGACCTGCGCCGCCCGCATGGCTGCGGCATCATCCTTAACATACACGGCCAAACGGGTCGCCCTGGCAGCAACTCCGGGATCGCGAGTCTCCACAGTCATTGCCATATATTTTGTCAGTGCCGTTGCATAGTCACCACGATAGCCCGCCACCTCTGCCACCAGCAGCTGGTAAAGCGCATCGCCCTCGAAGGCTGCCACTGGGTAATCTGGCGGCACGGCAGCGGCCACCGCCTGACTGGCGGCTTTGGTCACGGCTCCAGCAGGGCTTAGCTGTTCGGGTTCAGCCCTGGCCGCTGCCACATCCACCGCCTCCTGCCGAGTTGTGGCACAACTGGCCAGCAACCCCAACAACAGCCACATTGGCAGCTTTGATGAGCGTCTCAACACCAGCCTTAGCGACTGCCCTACCGACGACCTTAACAACATGGAGACCATAGGCCTGATGGCCTGCAGGAATACATTCACAATAGTTTTTCCCAGATTAGAGTGCTTCTGGCTGCGCATCACCTGTTGCGGCAACCCATGGCCCGATTTAGACAGTACAGCTGCCAAACCAACTGCGGCAGAACCCGCAGACCTGACAAATGACCATCCGACATCGTGACAATACCTATATTCAATAGCGTAACCAACGTACAATAGGCGACCCGGTGCGCCACTGGCTATGCCAACCCGCGCCGGGCGCACTGCTATACTGTGCATTGCAACACTGCTTTTATCAAGATAGTGCATTTCACGGCTATGCACTTTGACAGATTAATTAGTACGTAAACAGCGTATCGGGTTCATTTTACTTTTACCTGCGCACCGCACCCGCCATGGTTGGCGCGCGCCGGTGCTGCAGCGACTCTGATCACGCCAAGCTGACGGAACCTGGCGACCCATTCAATGGATTTATTGATTGTCGGCATCAATCACCACACGGCACCTGTGGCCTTGCGGGAGAAGATTGCCTTTACATCGGCCCAGTTGGCTGAGGCTCTGACGACCCTCAAATCTGGTGCCGGCCTGCGCGAGCTGGCCATACTCTCAACCTGCAATCGCACTGAGATCTATGCCGTGCACGAGCATAATCAACCGGAAACGATCATTGCCTGGCTGGCAGACTATCACCAGGTGCCAATTGATCTGCTCAACAACAGCATTTACACCTATTGGGGCCACAGCTCTGTCAAGCATGTGATGCGGGTGGCTGCCGGCCTGGACTCCATGATACTGGGCGAGCCACAGATTCTGGGGCAGATGAAGGACTGTTTCAATTCTGCCCAGGACCAGCAAGCCATGGGCAAAGAACTGAACAGGCTATGCCAGAACACTTACCGGGTGGCCAAGCAAATTCGCTCAACCACCGCCATTGGCCAGAACCCCGTGTCGGTGGCATCCACTGCAGTGGTGCTGGCGGCCCAGCTTTTTGCTGATCTGAAAACCTGTAACGCCCTGCTGATCGGGGCTGGCGAGACCATCGAACTGGTGGGTCGGCACCTGCAGAATGCCGGCATCAAGCAGATGGTGATCGCCAACCGGACCCTCAGCAACGCCCAGCAACTGGCCACCAGCCTGTCGCTGACAGCCACCGCCGTCGAGCTGGCAGATATTCCCC
>Ga0307488_10005814_pt1 | contig 10181 bp, 6 predicted proteins | sample SB02metaG_FD_202248 | JGI IMG/M metagenome (GOLD analysis project Ga0307488, IMG submission 202248) | Sea-ice brine microbial communities from Beaufort Sea near Barrow, Alaska, United States - SB 0.2 | ecosystem: Environmental > Aquatic > Marine > Coastal | place: USA: Alaska | collected 2017-05-06
TCGTAGAAGAACCATCTATCATGGATTACCCAAGGAGTCGAGCTAGTAATCTCATCAGTAGTTACAGTATTGAATAATTGTACCTGGTCTCCAATTTGAAAGTTCTTCAACTGAGAAGTATTAGAGGATAGCCTAGAAATATCTAGAGCGTAGCTATGATCGTAGTTAAAGCACTCTACTGATACACCTTTTACTACGGCCTTGAACTTAGGAAGTTTAGTTTCTCCTTCGGTTATACGAAACTCAGCATGTAAATATGCCGTATCTAACAGTCTATGGTTTGGTCCCCAGTATATCTCTTTCTGGTCATAGTAATCTCTTTGCACTTTGAATCTTTCATCTGCATTAGCGGCCTGTGCTATAGATACCATTCTATTATTAGCTTTTTGGTACGCTTTTCCTGAGTGAAAAGTTAGATGGCAGTCTATAGGGCTATCAAAAGAATGTGTTAATTCGTGTAATATACCATTGTTGCCTATAGCTCTCTCGCTGTGTTTAAATACTACAGGTTTAAAATCATCAAACTGAGGTACTACACCTGTGCTTTTACCATCAAAGCTAAAGTCATTTTGACCTACTGCAGAAGTAGTCTGAGAAACAGCCTGCCCACTAGAAGCATCATAACCTACTAAAGTATTACCATAGTTTTGGAAACCTTTACATAGAAAATCGATTGTACCGTCTGCATCTTCTGCTACCTCTATAGTTCCTCGCACATCGTAATCTTGTTTATCCATACAAATGGAGCTATGTCCATCGAGTTGAAGATCGTACAATCCTGTAATTCTTCCCTCTGCTAATCCGTATAGTGCATGTACCTGAGTTGATAGGTTAAATCTAGTATCTGCAAACATTGGGATACTATCTATTCGCTGTACTCCGTATACTACAGGTAGGAACTTTGCCTGCATGTTAAACTTAAGGTCTAGCTCCGTAGGTACATCATACTCGACTTCTCTAGTGCTTACATCTGATCCTATGCCTAGAAATCCGCTATCGTAATCAACTTCCGTTCTAGTCTCCGTTCTATTATATACCGCTGTTAAATTTACTGAACGAGTAGCATGTAAAAATCCTAGATCATCTGCGTAGGCAGGAGTAACTGTAGCCTCTCTATTTGGGAGACCGTCAGAGTCTAAAGCTCTGTGTGATGTATCTTCTGTCCGTCTTCCTTGTACCCTATTGAAATCAGCCCAATGGCTAGACGCTACCCATGTTATCTCGGAACGACTAGGGCCGTCTGTGATGTTAGCATTTGATATAATGCCTTTGAACATCAAATAGTTTCCTAAATTACCGCCAGCAAGTACTACTGTTTCGTCTGTTCCATCTTTATTTACATCTAGGCTTACGTCTTCTACCGCTGTAAATATTTTTACTACCTCTATGTCTCTATTTATGTAGCTAGTATATGTAGTAGCTACCTTATTAGTAATCAAAGCAGTTAGTTCTTCAGATACTAGAGAAAGGTTGTCATACTGCACATTATTTATGCTAGGTACAGCTAGGCCCGAGCCCATGATATTTGTAAGTATGAAACCTTTGCCATCATTGGTAAATGTTTCTATACGCATCTCATACGACGTAGTACTGAGATTTAAAGAGACTTTGTCTCCTTCCCTAAATCCTTCCTCTACAAAATTAGTGTCTGAAGATGTTAGCTGACCCTGGTTACCAGAGGATATTCCGGATGCAACATTTATAGTAGGAGATATAGCTTTAGAATCTAAGGTAGACGAGTCCAAAACTAGGGACATTGTTGAAGCTTTTGCTTTTACAGTTTCATTAGCATTACTTAGCTTTAATAACTTGTTTGCTCTATATACTTGTGCGCCATTTCCAGATCCATCATCAAATAGTATATCATACGAAGCATCTGTAATATAAGCATAGTCTTTTGCTTGGTTACTAGACTCTCCTAAGAACTGTGAGGCTCTTTTTGGTCTTTCAAATTTTACAAGGTGTGCATAGCTAAAAGCAACATTTTCTATTAATGCTGCTTTTAGTAAGTCGGTTAAATCTCTTAGGTTTTCTGTTGCCATTACGGTTGAGCCTCCTCTACGTTTAGCGATAGCTTATATAGATTGTTTACGTCTAAGCTATAACTTATATCTTTTCCTTTATTAATTACTCTAAACTTTACGTCTGTAAAATTTACAGTACTTGTTGCTGCATTTACCGCTTTTCTTAGTGGAGGAGTAAACTCTATTCCAAATTCATCGGCGTCTGGCTGGCTACCACTTAAGTAGTCTGCTCTTGTTGACACTCTAGTGATCATATATACCTTGCTGTGATTGGTGTCATTAGAGTCTACAATATTGAATAAGTCGCCTACTCCAGGTTTCCCGCTTGCCATAGTAGAAGAATTAAATGCTGTTCCTCCATTATTAGTAAATATAAACTTATCTGCGCCCGCTAGAACATTTGCAGAAGGTTTTACAGTCTGCACTCCTCCAGAGTTACCAGTAGTTAAGTAAGTATTCCAAGCGGCATTTTGTGACTGCTTATATTGAGGTAGTGATACAAAAAAGTGGGATACAGAACCCTTCTTTTGAAGCAAAAAAGCATACATAGGCTCAAATTGAGCTCTAAGAAGTGGGTTATAGCTTATATTGATATCCCATTTATGCCCTGCTATGTTACGAACAATAACACTACCAGAGTTGGTACGAGTAGTTTGAGACGGAAAGACCGATTTTAAAGACACAGAAGAGTACCCAGGTCCTGCCACGTAGCCTGCATCACCAGTACCCGCACTACCACTAGCCGAGACCCCGTTGTTGGGATCTGGTAAAGTGTTTTGATAACTGCTAAAAACTGCCATTAGTATCTTGCTCCTTCGCTTATAGTGTCAACATTTTCTAAGAATGTTTCACCTACTTGATTTGCTGATTCTCTGATCATGCCTATTATGTTGGCTCTCTGTGCTTGTAGTACGTCTTCTACGCCTGCCGCATCTATAGCAGATATACTAATATTTACATTAGAGCTACCTCCTCCAGCTGCTGTGTCTCCTGCAGATACTATATTTCCGGGAGTGTCTGGCATAAATAACTCGGGACCTTGCTCGCCTACTATATAGCCTGCGCTGCCTCCCGATGCTCTATACCGCGCCCCCGTGAAAGCAGGCTTAAAGTTATTAATGCCTCCAACACCGTCCTTACCTCTAGCATAGCCTAATTCTCCTACAGCTCCTGAAGATGAGTTAGCTAGATCTACGCTTCCTCCACGCTCTCCCATAGATACAGAGCTTGGTTTTTTAGCTGGTGAACCGCCGCCGCCGCCGCCGCCATCATAGGTTTGCTTTCTAATTGTAGCAATTTGCATCGCACCCATAGCACCAACAAGACCTGCAAGTATAAAGTTAAAGGGAGTGGGAACATCATCCATTACTGCCATTACTGCACTAACTGTACTTATTACAGTCTGTGCTATTTGCATTTTTTTCTGTTTCTCAAAAGACTTGCGTTTCATATCGTCTTTCTTTTTCTCTAGTTTTTTAATTTTATCTAGGCTTTCTTTAGATTTACCATCTCGAGCTCGTTCTGCTTTTATCTCTTTATCTATTCCTGCAACTCGCATTTTGGTCTGAGCTTTCATTATACCACTAACGGCACTAAGTGCTGCGGCAGTAGCCGCAAGACCTTCTTTTGCTGACATCTTTCCACCTTCAAATGCACTAGTTAAAGTCTCACCTAAGAGTGCCGCTCCTTCTATTGCCATGCCCATGGCTTCGCCTTCTGGGCCCATCGACTTTAACTGCTCTGTCATAGGAGATATAGCGTCAGACATCATTTTAATTTTAGCCGATTTTTCTACGTCTGGATTGTCCAACGTGCCTTTGATATTCTGTACAGTCTCTCCTACTTGCGTACCTGCCCCGAACCCCGCTCCGCCTAGTCTAGTGGCTTCTGAAACTCTGTTTGCTTCCATCTGGCTATCAATCTTGTTTTGATTTAATAATTCATTATTTACAGTAGTAGAATAACCTGCTCTTTCGGAGGCGGACATATTAACACTATCAGCACTGTCAAGGTTAGCTTGCGCGATACCTTGCCTACTTTGTGAAGCCCCCATATCATCTTTTAATAGCTGCGAAGTAGTGGCTCCGGCTTTTGCTTTTTGCGCGCCCTCTAGTTTTTGCTGACTAGCTAGTACTGGCGCATTAGTAGCTAGCATATTTAAAGCCCTTAGGCGTACTTCTAACTGCTTAAGAGACTCTAAATCCCCCTCTTCTACTTTAAAGTTTTTGAATATATCAGCGTACCTTGCAACTACTTCTGGATTGTCCATCTGGCCTTCTAGAGCAGAAATCGTAGTACCTAGCTCTGTAATTTGTTCTGAGTAACTTCCTACAGGTTTTGAAGCTTCCATCATTCTCTTATTACTATTAGCAACCAAATCTGTAGAAGCCTGGAAAGTTTCCAAAGTATTACCAACTGATAACTCTAGTTTTTGATAGGCTTTGGCAGCCTCATCTGGTCCCATACCACCATTAACCAGTAAGTCAAAGATTCTGGTAGTTTCTTTTAAGTGCTCATTTGCTAGCTTATTTTCATTAGAACCTGCCTTAGTTGCAGAAGCCATAGCCTGCTGCATAGTTATGGCTTCTGCCATAATTACTATTTGGTTATCTAATGCCAGGTCAAAGTCCGGAGTTTTTGCGTTTGCTGTTGCTACGGCGGCACTGGCAGTTTTAAGATCCCTTGTATTCTCTTTTCTAGCTCCAGTTTGACCCCCTCCTGAATGTTTCTCCTTAGCCATTCTGCTTTTGTTAATTATCTTTTGCTTCTCGAAAGCAGCCTTAGCTCTGGCTTGTTCTATTATTAGGGCGGTTCTTTGTACTCCCATTTGTGCTTTCATTTGACTACTTACTTGACCAATTAGTCCGGCCTGCGCCTTTAATGAGATTTCAAAGCGTTGAGAGCTATCTGCAGCCATGGAATATGAATCTATCATCTGGCTTATTACATTAGGAAAGTCTTTTAATACTTCTTTTGTTTTTTCAAATTGCTTTTCTAAGACAGTAGGTTTAGAAGAAAAGAACTTTTTAAAGACCGAGATAGCCATAGAAGCAAAGAATATAATCTGCCCAATTACAGGAATTGCGTTTACTAATGCCAAGCCGAAAGCCTTTACGCTGAACATAGCCAAGTTCAATGACATTTTAAACGTATTTGCGATAGCAGCACCTGTAGTTTTACTAAGATTGCTTGCTTTTACGGCTGCTGTCTCAATCATTATCTGTGCAGTCAAAGCTTTATACGTAGCAATTAAACCATTGCTGGATGCGGTATTTAGAACGTCTGCTCTAGCTGCCTGTAAGGTTGCTTGGGTTTCTAAATGCTGAGATCTAGTTAAGCTGTCAAGTGCAAGTTTTGCAGCATCTAGTTTGGATTTTTTAACTGCAACTGCTTTAGAAGATTCACCATGAGATTTTATGTACCCAGGCATTTGTCTTCTGTGTAGAGCTACAGACTGAGTAAGACTAGTCTGAGCTTTTGTCATATCTTGACTGGTAGCTGTACCCGCCACCATTTTCTTCTGTAACTCATTAAAAACTTTAGGAGCGTCTTTAAATGTCTTTGTTGAGGCAAGCTGTGCTTTAGCTGCGCCGGCAGTGTTCTTTGCCATCGCTGCTGCTGCTGCGCCGCCTTGATTTAGGGCGGGCACCATCATTTTAACTACACCTGTGGCAAAGATACCCATCACACCTATTAACATTCCCATGCTGCCTGCGATGGCGCCTATTGCAGGACCAAGTACTGTATCAATAGCTCCTATAGTGCCTTTTATCAGGCTATCGAATTGTGCTGCTAGTTTTGAGTAAGGGTTTGCTTCGATTACGCCATTTAAGGCTCCGAACTTTTTCTGGCCTTGATCAATAATTGCATTTGTAAACGCCATTCTCTTTTCAAAAACAGTTAATTCATCTGCACTTTTACCTATTGTACCTGCAAAGTCTTGAGCAGTCTTATCTAGACGAACCATGATACCTAATTCATCAAGTATTTCTGGCTCTAATTTTGCTGCACCGCGAACAAGACGATCCATTGCATCCGTCATATCTCTACCTAAAGCTAGAGATGCTCCTTTTGCTACTTTGGTTAAGCCCTCTAACTGATCTGAGCTAAATCCTGCAGACGTACCGATAGCTACCGCTTTCATTGCATCTGCAGTAGAAATGGCATTATCAGTTATTTCTTTAAGATTTTTAGATACTAAAGGTAGGTTGGCGCCTGCTGCTCTACCTGTAAAGATAATGCCTTGTTCCAATTGCTTGAAACCTGCATTTCTTTGTAGAACACCAAAGGCTGCCGATACTGCGAATACGTGAGCAGCAAGAGTTGCGTATGCGCCTACAAGACCAGAGCTACCACCTCCGATGGCCTGGGCTTGTTTCGCAAAAGACTTAGTAGAGTTGCTAGTTGCTCCAGCTACTCCCTTTTCCGTTTTGTGGTACTTACTTCTTTTATTATTGAGTTTATCTGTGGAGTTAACCAGTTTATCGGTTGCAGAAGCAGCTTTACCTGCTTCCTTAGCAACAACCTTCAAAGATCCACTATCATCTACTGATATCTTTAGCTTAATTGTACTTGCCATTATCGTTTCTTCTTAAGTTTATCCCGCTCTCTCTTCATTGTTTCAGAAGATTGCTTGATAACTCTTGAGTCTAACCAGTTTATAATCTCTAAAAAGAGTTCGGTATCCTCTATTTCGTGTGCAGCCATAAGTACTGCTAAATTACTATAATCTTTTCCTAAATAACCAATATCTGCTACTATTCTGTCGCCTAACATATTGAAAATGTTGACGGCCTCTCTAGCTATATCGGGAAGATCTGCCCACTCTACAGGAATCTTTTTTGGGTCAGGCTCTTGTCCTAGTTGTTCGCATATTTCAAAGTATCTATCTACTGTTATCTTAGAATCTGAAGTATTGAAGAAACTTGTGAGCCTATCCCATAAGCTATTTATCTCTGACTGTACGAAAGTTGTCTAGATCAAAGACTACCTCATTGAGCCATTGGTCAAATTCTGTTGATTGACCCACTAATATTTCTGCGTTTTCTGATGAGTATTCTAATTCTTCTGATAGATCTTGTCCTTCAGTATCAATTAGTAGTAAAGTTTCTAGATGTTCTAGAGTTAAGCCTTTCCAGTTTCGGATTGTAGAATGAGTAAACTCTACTACAAACTTCTCTTCGTCTAAAGTTTCTTCCATAGAGCGAGTCTTTCTGTCTAGCTTTTGAGTAGTACAGCGCTTACGTAAGCCCTGAAGTTCTTTTTTAGATAAATTAACGATCTCTACTGAGAATCCTTGCATACCAGAATAGTCGATCCATGCTGATTTGCTATCAATGATTAAGTTTTTAAGTTGCATATAAAGTGCCTCCTTAGGCAGTAATGTAAGTAAGTAATGAAGAAATGTCCGAAGAATTGCTTGCAAGTCTCCAATCCATATCCAAGGTGTAAATTGCTCCTGGTGATATCCTAGAGGATATGTTCACACCGGAAGCGGCGTTGAATTTTATTCCGTAATCTGTACCAGACACTAAACTAAGTGCTCCGGTAGTCCATGCACTATTTTCATAAAATTTAGTATTGTTAGTTCTAGCTGTAAGCTGTTCATTTGCGTTTAAAGCAGATGTCATAGCCCATTTGGCATTGCCAGCTAAAATGCGACCTTCTAAAGTATAGGCGCTAGGATACATTATTTCTCCTTCTACTCCTTTATGTATACTATCATAAGGTAGCCAAATCATATTATTTTGGAGTTCCATGGAGGTTTGGAGCAGTAAGCGGCTGGCGTTCGCTGTTGTAGTTACTACGCCAGAATTCGTTGTCCAACCGCTAGTTCTTCCTACTAAAACTTTTGTTAAAGGTAGTAATTGTCTAGGGCTAGTTCTAGCTACTATATTGCTTGAACTAAAACTAGCGGCCCCGCCAACATGCCATGTGCTATCAGTAATAATTGGTGAGCCATTGCCACCCCCCTCTTCTATTTTTATTCCCTGTCCGGAAAGCTCTAGAGATAATAGGCTTCCTTGTTGTATTGGAAAAGAGCAGGAAGTAAATACACAGCTGTTTATAAAAAAAGACTTATCTTGATCAATAAAAAAGAGGTCAAAAGATTGCAAATTGTTAGTACTATCTAGAGATACTATTAGGTCGAATACAGATGCAGAGAAATCATCTTCTTTTAGTAAAGGTATAGAGAAGCTGAAGTTTGCTGGATTTGCTTTTATAAAGTTGCCTTTCTTAACTAAGTGGCCTGAATTTTGTAAAGTTTTTTCACCATAAGTATTTTCTGTAAAAGTCTGAGAGAAGGTAGCTCCCGAAGACAGCAAGTCTAGCTCATATATAGCAGTACCTGACGTTGGTCGGATAAATACTTTTGTATTCTCTAAATGATGATATATATCCACAAGTATTCCCTTTTACCAGGTCTTTGACCACGTTTGAATTTTATACTCTATAGTATAAGGGAAAGCAGTTAAAAAGTCAAGAAGTATTTTTTAATTGTAGGTTACCTTGAACTGAGAGCTTTTAGATAGAGTAAGCTCAGTTGTATCTGTGGTAGGGCTTGCTGAAGTAAAAGAAATCTCAAATACCATAGCTTCTGAAGGGTTTAACGTTACATTCTGTATAAAGGGGGAAGGAAGTAGTACTGTTACACTGCTACCCGCAGTTGTTCCACCTATATGTAGTCGTATAGGATCGGTCTCTGGGCCATTATCAGGAACTAGCATCTCTTGCAAGACTACTCCACCTAGATGTGCAGCGCTAGGACCATTGGATGCAGTAGTATCTTGTCCCAGAAAATATGCGGAGACACTACCCGAGGCTTCTATAGGTCCTCTACTGAAACTTACGGGATATGTTATTTCCCCTAATATAGAAGGAACTACGGGCGTGTGCTGTACTTTAAACTCTACAGATGCAGATACGGCAGCAACGTTATAGGTATCTTTCATGTTGAAAATACTTAGCTTATTTCTGAGGTACACGTTATTTTGTAGGTGTAGTCTGTTCTGCCAGATATCTTGTACAGGAGCTGTAAATCCTTGTACTTTATCCAATTTTAGAGCTAGCCCTGACCAAGCAATAGTAGCTAAGGTATCTATACCCACTGATATACTTGCTGTTGTTAGCACACAACCTGTTAGTTTAAAACCAAAGCCTGTTTTATATACTATGTATAGGTCAAACTTAGAGTACTCGTCTTTAAGGCTTGCTTCCACTGCAGTGGATGCACTAGTAAGAGTATTACCTCCAGTAAGGTGTTCCCACAAAACACTTTCTGCCGCCTGCTTCTTACTGTTATTGGTCGTATAGGGCCTAATTGCAGTAGTAAAAGAAAAACTAGCTGGCTCATATTCTGTTTTGAAGTGTTTACTATTGGAAGTAGAAAGGGCGGCTGGGGCCGTTGGCGAAGACAGCTGCGGCATGGTAGATACAGTTACAGGCTCACTTTGCGCATTTTGTGAAAACTGAGGCACACCTTCTACAGGTACTTTCCACCAGGTGTTGTTTTCGGTATACAAGTATACCTGCATATCTTGCCCAAAATATAGATGATCTGCATTAGCTGACATATTTTATACTCCAAATAAAGGGGCCGAAGCCCCTTTACGTTTTACTTATTAAGATACTATGTATCGTAAGAAAGGGTTACTTCTCCTGTAGATGCAATATCATCCGGCAAGCCTTCAAATGCTACATCAACAGAAATTACATCCTCTACTGAGTGTGTCGGAGGTACTATGTGGGCTGTAGGTAACGATATAACACATCTGTTTCCCGACTCTCCACCTAGGTTTATAACTAGAGCAAACTTATTAACATCTGCAACGTAGTTTTCGCTAAGATCCTGGAATAGATCCGCACTGCCTCCACTCTGCTCATTTAAGTAACAACTAATGTTGCCGCTAACTGTTCTAGTACCTGTGACGTGTGCAATTGGAGTGTTTAAAACTCCTAACTCTTCTGGAGTTAAAAACGATAGATTATTGCTAATGCTTAGACTTCCGCCTGTAGCAACAATATCGTATACGCCATTTCCTTTACCTGGGAAAGGAGTTCGAAAGTTTACACCAGTATTACCACTACTGTCATCAACAGCAACTAGTGAGATAGTAGTCAGCTTATTTTGAATAAAGTTGTTGCTATCGTCGCGAT
>Ga0307488_10005815_pt1 | contig 10181 bp, 21 predicted proteins | sample SB02metaG_FD_202248 | JGI IMG/M metagenome (GOLD analysis project Ga0307488, IMG submission 202248) | Sea-ice brine microbial communities from Beaufort Sea near Barrow, Alaska, United States - SB 0.2 | ecosystem: Environmental > Aquatic > Marine > Coastal | place: USA: Alaska | collected...
TAGTGAAACCTATTATTATAAGTTTAATGTTTTTAGTAAACGGAGAAATTAAATTAGATACTTTTGAAATACATCAAAGTTGTGGTAGTTGGTTTGATACTAACGTAAAAGTAGAAGAAAACAAAAAAAGAAAACTATTCTCTAGCCTTGAGTATCATGTATACAAAGATAAAAAAGTTGTAGGCTATGTCTGCCAAGGAGACGAACCAGGATGATAAAATTTTTATTAGTAATGCAAGTATGCAGTGGTGTACATATGGATTGTATGACAAAATTTGAAACCAGTCCTTTGTTTAATAGCTACTATGAATGCTCTACTGTAGGTTATTTACGTTCATTAAAAATAATGGATGAAATGGGTGGAGATTTTGTAAACAGAGCTGAGATACAAATAAAATTTAAATGTGATAAAATAAATGAATTATAATCCTTTACCTATTTCTTGTACTATAAGACCTAGTTGGATTGAAGGACTTGGTGTGTTTGCAATTAAAGAAATTAGAAATGATACAGACTTAGGTGTGTCTCATATAGAATTTGAAAATGAATTATATAGAACTCCTTTAGGTGGATTCTTAAACCATGCAGAAAAACCTAATTGTGTCAGAATTAAGAACGGCAATAAATGGTTAGTTAAAACTATAAAAGATATTTTTCCTAATGAGGAACTTACTTTAAAATATACAATATACAACCCTGAAGTGTAAATTGCTTGCCGGAGCTTTAGAACAAGCTCACGGCAAACAAAAGGTGTGAGAAGAGATCATTAGATTACATTAAAATTATTTACTTGACAAGTGTTCTTATTTTAATATATCTTCCCAGATGTGAGAGAGAAAATAACAATAAAAGAAAGGAAAACAATGACTATTGAGGCATTGAAAAAATGGTTAGATACATCTGTTGAAGGTGATAACATCACTTACTATGAAGGTTTCTTAGCTCAAGAAGGTGGAAATAATTACGAAATAAGAAAGTTAGGAAGTTTCATAAGAGAAATGGAAAACTTAAAAAAAGTTGATCTAGTACAAAAAAAAATAAGTGGAATAAAAATTCTTGGAGATAAAGGACCTATTATTTATCACTACATAGCACAAAGGAGAAAAAATGGCTAACCCAGCAAAACATAAGTCTGTATCTGTTCCTAAACCAGCACATACAAAAGCAGAATGGTTATCTGATAAGATAATACCAGGAACCAAACTAAGTATAAGTAAAGTAGTAGAAAGCATAATAAATGAAAGAGCACAGAAACATGGATATAAAAACGGTAAAGCATAAAGAACCCTGTCCTGACTGTCAGGGTAATGGTTATAGACGTATTTGGAAAGATACGTCAGAAGTTGAAAAGATAACTATTCAATGTGTTACATGTGATTCTGAAGGTGAAGTAGAAATATTATCTCCAGAATCATTAAGAGAGAATGGAGTTATATGAAACATAAAAGTTTAAGCCAGATGCATAAAGAAAGAGACCTTAACAAAAGTAAAGACGAAGAGTATCAGGGCGGAAAAGCTTATAGAGTAATGTTAGATATGTTTCGTAAAAATAAGAAGAAAGAAGATAAAAATAGTAGAACAATGTTTACGTTTAAATTATTAAACTTAATTAAAAAATGTAAAGAGAAAGGTAAATTTCAATTAGCTATTAAATTAATTGATAAATATAAAATAGATAAAGAAAAACTAGGGGAGGCTTACTATGACTAAAGAAAAATTAGTACCTATGACAACTGAAGAAGAAGATAGGAACGCTGATGTTGTAAGAGATAGTAATGGTAATATAGTGCCAGAAAAATTATCACAAGATAACAAAAAAGAACTTGATTTAACTAAAATGGTTGAGATTCAACAAAAAGAAATAAAAGATCTTTTTCATGACAATAAACTTCTTATACAAGAAGTTGAAAGATTAACTGGTTTTATGGAAAAATTAAAAAAATTATTACCTAAACATTAATATGAGTAAAAAAGAAAAAGGTAAATGGGACGGAAGAAGTAGGATACCCACAGCTGTATATAAAAACAACTATAACGAGATATTTAGGAATAAAACAGAAACGAATCAGGAAACAAACAAGAACGATGAAAAATTATATGGTCAACAAGAACAAGAAGACTTGGATGAATCTATGAAAGAAGCTTTTAGACAACGTGATGAAAGATTAAAAAAATTAACATATATTGGTATGTTCTTATTATTAACAGATTGTTCTGAATTATTAGTACTATCAATATGAAACAAACATATTTATTTCCTGAATTAGATCCTTTTATTACTAAAATAAAAGACGTTGATTATGTTGATCTTCAACAAATGATTTGGATAGATCCTGGAACAGGCTTTAAACCTAAACATGATTATATTATGTTACCTGAAGATACTTTAATTTTATTTAAATCTGGAGGGCGTAATCAATATATGCCTGAAGAAGGAGATTCTTTTCCTTATCTACAAAATAAAAAAACTGGAAATGTCTTACAATTTAAAATGGTTGATTATGAATATCCTACTTATAACTTTGGTTACAAGGGAATGCATTGGAAATTTAGAATACATAAAATTGTGGCTCAAGCTTTTATTGAGAATGATAATCCTAAGATAAAAACTCTTGTAGACCATAAAAATCACCAACGTTGGGACTATAGAGTAAATAACTTAAGATGGGTAAGTCCTTCAGAAAATGCTAAGAATAAGAAAAAAGGAGAAGGTATGGATATTGAACGAATGATTATAAACCAAAAAAATTTATTTAAAAAATGATTAAATATATTTTTATTCTTTTATTATTAACAGGTTGCTCTGAACTATTAATACTATCAAGTGGTGCTGGAGTTGTCGTGTCTCAAAGTCCTGTGATTAAAGCTTATAATGGAGTTGATATGATCACCGTTATAACAACAGATAAAGATATAAAAAAACACGCTTATGATAAATTAAAGAAAGGAAAAAAATGAAACACAACAATAAGTTTATATACCCTAAATCAATGCGAGAGGTTATCAACGGTAAACGACACTATAATATCAATGAAAAGGAGAAGTTACCGAGTGTAACTACTATTATATCAGCCACACAGTCGGCCGATAAGACCGCTTCACTGGCCGCGTGGCGAGTACGGGTAGGAGAGGACCAAGCAGCGCGGATCGTGGATACGGCAGGGGCCCGCGGAACGGCGATGCATAAGATTCTAGAAAAGTACATCTTAAAAGATGGTTATATAGATTTGACGACAGTTGGTAGAGAAGCACACAACATGGCTATAAGAGTTATAGAGCAAGGTCTGTGTAATGTTACAGAGTATTACGGGCTAGAAGCTACTCTTTATTACCCAGGTCTATATGCTGGGGCCACAGATATGGTTGCAATACACAAAGGTGATGAAGCCATAATTGATTTTAAACAAACAAATAAACCTAAAAAAAGAGAATGGATCGAAGACTACTGCCTTCAATTGGCCGCATATGCAATGGCACACAATTTTATATATAAAACAAATATAACTAAAGGTGTGATTATGATGTGTAGTAAAGATAATTTCTATCAAGAGTTTATTATACAAGGATTAGAATTTAGAAAGTACATGCATATGTTTTTAAAAAAGGTAGATCAATACTACAAAGAACTTAAACCAAAAAACTAACCAAAGGAGATATACTATGAGTATGAGAGTAAGAGACCTACAACAATATTTAGGTAAATTTACAAATGAGATGAAAGGAAGCAATCTATCAGATGCGCATGTTTATATAGAAACTCAAAGTGGACACTTAGAAGAGATATCCAGGATAGAGGTTCAGCAAAGTACATTAATAAATGCTTCAGAACCTGTAAGAATTGTACTACAACATGAAAATATTAAGAGATGGACAGCTAATACGCCAAAAAAGGTACATATTTAACATAACAAACTCATGTACCGGCCCTGCCGGCCCTACCGACCCAGGAATTAAGATTATTTATTATTTTTTCTTTAACCATTTTAATTAAAAACTGGTTAAAAGTGGGTGTGCAGGGTAGGTACTATGTATGTTCCACTATAAGAGAAACTTTGGGGTCATGTTTTTTTTTTCATGATGCGTTTTTTTTGGGTGGAACACGTGGAACAGAGGTCTTTTTGAACTATTAGTGTTGGTATTGTTGACGAATACATGTTCCACCGGAGCTTTTTTTGGTGGAACAGCGTGGAACATTTGTTGGTATATATAGCTTTTTTGATTTTTGACGTGGAACAGAGACAATAAATGGCTATTTCATTGTGATTATTGAAGGTACACTGTTTTTTTGGTTGACGTTTTTTATTAAAAAAAAACTTTATAGGGTCAAATATTTCCCTTATAGTAGGAATACACATGACAAGATGTAGAAAAAAATCCAAATACAGAAATGTAGTTATAAAAAACAAAAGATATTATTTCTATAAAATAACATGGGCTGATATAACTGGTGATGCAGGACATGCAACTTATGATGAGTTTAGTAAGTTTAATCCTAGTATTATGATTACACAGGCTTACATTTTTTCTAAAGACAATAAAAATATTAGAACTTTTGCTTCTTATGAACAAGGTGATGAACTATTTTCCGATAGGAATGTATTACCTAAAGGGTGTATACTAAAGATGGAAAAGATAACTATATGAAAAAAAAGAAAAACCCAACTCTTACAAAGAATATGCCTAATGTGAAGTGGAAGGAGATTCCTCCTCTAAGAGGTCCTGATCCTCAGGGTCAGTTGAAGTCTCCGAAGGAGAAGAGGAAGATTTTTGTTCCTCTGGTGTAACATTTATAATATCTTTGTAATCATTTAAAATTTGTTTCATCTTATCTTCTAATTCTTTCTCATTCATATTGTCCAAGCTACCGGTTAAGATCATCTTCTGATCTATATATAATCCACCAACTTTACCTCTAGCAACTTCGGCGTTTATAGCTGCGGACCAAGCACCTTTCTTTTGTGCATCATCTCTAAGCTTAGCCAATTCTGTGATATGTTTCTGCAAAGTAACACCATACTTCTCTTGAACTTCTGCTCTAAGCTCACCTATGTATTTCACTACCAAGGGAAAGTATTTAGGGTTTCTCATCTCTGAAGATACTTGTCTGGCTCTGGTTGTGTACCCTGCTTGAAGAGCTGCTTCTGCAGGACTTAGCTTGCCTTCATTATAAACTAGTAATTCTGCAAATTTTTGTTGCTTTTCAGTAAGTGTTTTCTTCTGCGTCATATTTGCATTTTAGCCTAAAATAACATATCTTACAACCGGAGAATTCTGGTGAAAGATGAAGCAAAATTGTGGAAGAAACTATCTAAGAACACACCTAATATCATGTGGTCTAGGATCGAATCATGGGCTAGTTTTGGCATACCGGATGTACTTGGTTATCATGATTCATGCGGATTTTTTATGTGTGAGCTTAAGATTGCTAGATCCCGGAAGGTATCCTTCAGTCCTCATCAGATCATGTTTCACTCAACCAGAAAAAATAGGAACTTCATCTTGCTAGAAGAGCCGCGCTCCTCTAGCATAAAACTTTATGGAAGCTCCGCGATCCACGGCCTACTAACCGATCATCGCGAAACGCCGTGCTTGGCGCTTGACGATTGGTCCCACATAGAACGAGTGTTGATCAACGCTCCGCTTGACGCTTAGTTAAAATAGAATACAACCTGAGGTTGCATCGCGCTCCGCGGTACGCGAAGGGCTTGAAGCTTGTTATTTATAGTTAACAAAACTATTAGAGTTCTTAACATGTAAATCCTCAGGCTTGACGCTTGTCGCTTGAGGCTTGACGCTTGTCGCTTGAGGCTTGCGGCTTAACATAAGCAACAGCTCTTTCTCAAACTCTTTGAGTTCTTTTCTAGTTTTAAAGTTATTCATATTTTATTTACAACCATGAAGCTGTGCTAGATACTCATCTAGCCCAATGTTATCGATAAAACCGTAGCTACGTTTGTCCGCTCCCCAATAGCCGTCAACCGTGTTGGTCTGTAGATTCACCCATATGTTGGGACCGCCTCCTGCTACCAGCAGCCTAGCTGCTTTGTAACTGTGGTCCTGGTGCGTGATCCATTCTATATTGTAGACGTCTTCCATCCATTCACTGGCACCACCATGCTGTTCAACGCTACCGTCTTCCTGTTCGTCGTTACTGATCACCGGGTTGGTGATATCTTCCGCAATGTTCTTCACCATTCTTTCTAACTGCTCGTTGCAGGTCTCTGGTTTCTTTTTTAATGCACTCATGTTGTATCCTTTCTGTTTATTATTAATACTATCTTATATTATCCCAGTTATATTGTCAAGCTTGAGGCTTGAGGCTTGAAGCTCAACGCTTCGCGCTTCGCTGGTCTGCGACATATCGCCGCGCGACGATATGTCGCACCACTATATGTGGTCAAGCGCGCCGTTCGCGCCTTTCTTGACCCCAGATCCATCTTCAAGTGCACGGTACGTCGTATTTCTACTTCACCTCCATTGTCAAGATGGATCAGGGCTCAAGTTTATCTTTTATATTCTTGTTTCGTTTTTGCTTTTGAATTAATAACTCTAGCATATTCTTGAATATAATTCTCATTCATGTGTTGAACATTATACCCCTTACTCATAGCTACTTTGATTACTTTATTCATTGCATTTATTCTTTTTGTTTTCCATGTCATAATATAAGTTATAATCCCATTGACATTGTTTGTCAAGTGTTATATAATTTAAATATAAACAAACAGAAAGAAGAATAATATGTACCTAATAATAAAACAAACTGACTATGATAACTTAGAGCCAAGCTATTCAGTAGTAGACCAAACAAAGACAATGAAAGACGCAGCGGACAAAGTAAAAGGGTATAACTTAATAGATAATAGTAATGAAACTTATTATCATTGTATAGAGTTAGACAAATAGAAAGGATATAGAATGAATAAAGATAAGAACTTTTACATAACATACTATGCCAAGAAACATAGCACCTTTGTAGTACGCAAAGGAAAGTGGACCGATAAGTGCAAGGAATGGACAAGCAAACTTAACAAACAATGCACAACCTATTATGATATAGATGCAGACAATTACCGGACCGCGGTTGGTGATGTGACTATTAAGTATAACTAATAGAGGTGCGACATTATGTCGCACAACGGAGCGTTGACATAAGACTACTGGTGTGATATTATCCCAGTATAAACAATAGAAAGGATATACAATGTACAATACATTACTATACATAGGCATAGCATTCTTACTGAGTGGCTTTGTACTATTTGTCATAGCAGTAAACATGGAGATATATTACGACCGTAAGTTATATAAACTACAACAAAGGATGAACAATGTACCAAAGAAATAGTAACGAAGCATTTACAAATGCCAAAGCTAAGGGTTTAGATAAACCAGAAGATTTTATGTATATGTATTCAATTAAAGAAAAGGATTTCTTTAAAAATATTATGGATAGAAAATATATAAGCTTCGAACAATAGATATAGATGCGACGATATGTCGCACCGCGCTGCGCGGGTAGGACTTAGTGTCACATGTGACGATATGTCGCAGGCCCTTCGGGCCTGTATCGGGCCCCAAGCTATCTGGATTGGAGTTAGTATTAACACCCCCCACCCCCCTTTGTAGAATAGGGGTCCCTATCAATTTGTATATACAGTTTGATTTAGACATATACATGCTATAAAATACCAATGAAGAAAAAAACAGAGCATAAAAAATTCTGCAAAAAAATTATATGAATGACAATATAGATCTTAATAAGCTCCCACCTGATGTTAAGAAAGAGTTTATGAAGTATGCACTTAAGCTTTCTGAGAAAAAAACCAAATCCAAAGTGTATGATGACTTTTTGACTTTCGTCAAACATGTTTGGCCTGAATTTATAGAAGGCGATCACCATAAAATTATAGCAGAAAAATTTAATCGTTTGGCAAGAGGAGAAGTTAAAAGATTAATTATCAATATGCCACCTAGGCATACCAAATCAGAATTTGCTTCTAACTTACTTCCTGCATGGATGATAGGTCGTAAACCTAATTTAAAAATTATTCAAACAACCCACACCACAGAACTTGCAGTAAGGTTTGGTAGAAAAGCTAAAACATTAATTGATAGTCCAGAGTATCAACAAATGTTTAAAACTAGACTTAGAGAAGATTCGCAAGCCGCGGGCAAATGGGAAACAGAACAAGGCGGTGAATACTACGCAGCCGGCGTTGGATCTGCAATCACGGGCCGTGGTGCGGATTTACTTATCATCGATGATCCACACTCGGAGCAAGATGCGTTGAACGCGGTTGCACTAGAGCGAGCTTATGAATGGTATACATCGGGACCAAGACAGCGGTTACAGCCAGGCGGAGCGATAATCGTGGTTATGACTAGATGGAGTATGAAAGATTTAACTGGAGCATTATTAAAAGCACAAAAAGAATTAAAATCAGATCAATGGGAAGTCGTTGAGTTCCCAGCAATCTTACCATCAGGTGAATCTGTATGGCCAGGATATTGGAAGTTAGAAGAATTAGAATCTGTTAAAGCATCTCTATCACTTGGTAAGTGGAACGCACAGTGGATGCAGAATCCAACATCAGAAGCAGGATCGTTGATTAAAAGAGATTGGTGGAAAGTTTGGGATAAGAATTATATACCTCCTTTAAAGCATGTCATCCAATCTTATGATACTGCCTTTCTAAAAAAAGAAACTGCAGATTACTCTGCAATCACAACATGGGGTGTTTTTCATCCTACTTTAGATTCTCCTCCTAATTTAATATTACTTGATGCAGTTAAGGAAAGATTAGAATTTCCAGAACTACGTAAGAAAGCTATGGAACAGTATAAGTATTGGAATCCTGAAACAGTTATAATAGAAGGTAAAGCATCTGGAATGCCTTTAACATATGAGTTGCGAAAAATGGGGATACCTGTTATAAATTTCACTCCTAGTAAAGGTAATGATAAACATGCTAGGGTTAACGCTGTGTCACCTATTTTCGAATCAGGTATGATATGGGCGCCCGATGAAAAATTCGCAGAAGAAGTAATTGAAGAGTGTGCTGCATTTCCATATGGAGATAACGACGATTTAGTTGATAGCACAACACAAGCGGTAATGAGATTCAGACAGGGTGGTTTTATTGGACATCCCGATGATGAAAAAGAAGAAAAATTACCTCAAATAGAACGAGAGTATTACTAATGGCAAATAACAGTTACGCACAATTAATAGATGATTTTGAAGCAGGACTTCTAGTTATAGAAGGAGAAAGTCTAACAGATTATATTAAAAGAATGGGTGGAGTAGATTACGAATCCAAAGCTAACGGCGGTATTATGGGTTATGCTGAAGGTGGTTTAATGTCTCCTGAAGAATATTTTAAAGGAAAAGAAAAGTATATGAAAGAAGAACAAATTGAAAATATGCGTAGAGAGTATAATGAATATCTTTATAAACAAAATCACGGACCAAGAGATGAAGCAGCTAACGGCGGTATTATGGGTTATGCTATTGGTGGAAATATTATTAATCAAGATATAAATAAATATCAAAATATAGATAATCAAAGGGCTGAAGTTTTACAACAAGATATTAATGCTAGTAAAGGGAAAGGTTTTAAGGCACAAGATCTTGACACTCTTAAATCAATAGAATTTGTTAATCCAACTCTTACAGAATTTGAACTTCAAGGATTAAAAGATGGTAGTATAACTAAACCAGGAAGTTATTCAAAACCACAAGCAAGATTAACTAATGAAGAATATTTAAGCCGTAATAATAATCTTACTGCTAACGCCAATAACATTGCAAGAGATTTTACATTTGATACAACATCCCCTGTTCCAGAAGATATAGATATGCAATATACTGTTGGAAATGAATTTAATGTAGCACCACAAAATAGAAGTATGTTTGAGAGAGGAAAAGATTTAGCAAGTAGTGGTATAGCTAAGGCTGGAAAAGTAGGTATGGATGCTTTTAATCTTATAAAAAATAATAATCCTATAGGTTTACTAACTTCAGGTTTTGGAAAGTTAGGAGATATGTTTGAATATAAAGGTGGAGATGTAACAGTTGACGAAAATGGAAATATAATTAGTGCTGCAGATTTAAATAAAATGAATGCTAGAGGTGGTTATTACACAGATGCTGCAAGAAATGCTAGAAATAGAACTAA
>Ga0307488_10005820_pt1 | contig 10180 bp, 19 predicted proteins | sample SB02metaG_FD_202248 | JGI IMG/M metagenome (GOLD analysis project Ga0307488, IMG submission 202248) | Sea-ice brine microbial communities from Beaufort Sea near Barrow, Alaska, United States - SB 0.2 | ecosystem: Environmental > Aquatic > Marine > Coastal | place: USA: Alaska | collected...
GGGTGGAGTGGGCTGCACACTGTGCAAGTGTCGTCGTGATTTAAGATTATTTAATTTAGTCTATATCGTGTCTATGTGCCAACGGCTCTAGTCTATCGTAAGGATGGGCACACCTTCCAAGTAACATCGTAGATATCGTCGAGCATTCATTAAAATAAAAACAATGACGTTCATCGAGCCCCAAGGCACTCACATGGTGAGCATCAAACTAACATCATCTGTCAGACCTGGTCTGGCGTTGTGACTAACGTTGATCGAGCCCCATAACGCTCAGAGGTTGTTGATGGACAGCCACAACGTGAGGGCCGCCTGGCGCCCGGCGCATCACCTGCTGCACCTTCCTATGCACTTGATGTAGCCCGCCGCGCCCTCCTATCAACTTGAAGGGTCAGAGTCTGTTGGTTGACAGCAACAGCCTGAGGGCCGCCTGGCGTATCGCCCGCCGCTCCTTCCTATCAGCTTGAGCACGCTCAGAGGTTGTTGATGGACAGCAGCAGGGTGAGGTCGGCCTGGCGCATGGCGCGCCGCTCCGCATCCGTCTTCTTCTCGAACGCCGCCTTGGTGTGAGGGTCACATTGATAGGAAGTAAGGTTCAAGTTGACAGCGACTTGATAGGACGTTTACGTTCAATTGCATGGGTTTACACACCTGATGCTGAGGTTCAAATGAATGGGTACACACACCTGGGCCAGCTCGCGCTTGCGGCGTTGCAGCTCCAGCATCTTCTCCTCGATGGTGTCCCGCATCGCGAACCGCACCACCTCCACCAGGGCCGTCCAATCGGCCCCTTCCAGCTTAAACTCAGTGTCGGGTCTGGTATCAGAGTGACCGATTTGAAGTGTCCATTTCGAAACTCCCACCGACCGAGGTGTCGAAAGTGCGACCGGGTCGCGATCCTTGAGTGAATAGACCCTCGGTTTCAGGGGGTGTAGAAGGACCGGGACCTTCCATTACTGAGTAAAGTAAGCGCGTTAAAGGGAATAACTGCCAATGACATCACGGACAACACAGCATCTTCCAAATGAAGGTGCGCAGGGGATGGTGGTAGGGACCCGACCTCTACTGCGCGGGTCTGGCCCAGGCGGTGCACTCGGTCCATCGCCTGCTCAGGTTCAAGAGCACGGGATGTTAGTGCAGTCTCGGGCTGACTTTGGTAGGATATTGGGTTCAAGTGTGTGAGAGTGTGTGTGATTCAACAGTAGACTAGGCTCAAGGGTCAACTGAATCACCTAGATTTCAGAACATCATTTTAATAAAGGGTATAAAGATGTCTGGTAGCTCAGAGCTGCCATCCAGTGGTGGATAGAATGTTTTCGTACAATTTTGGTTCAAATTTGATGGGATGTTGGGTTGGAGTTGATGGGTTTCTGACCTGCTCCTCCACGGCCGGGTTCCACCAGGGATCCAACATGTAGACCCGGGAGGCGGCAGTGAGGTTGATGCCCACGCCACCGGCCTTGAGGCTCACCAGGATGATGTCCGGGGTGCAGGGCCGCCACCACTCCTCCCCGCTTCCCCTGAAATGCTGAAAATCAGTGTCGGGGTGACTAGTCACCCAGAGAACCTCAAAATCGAGGGTCTATTTACTCCAGGATCGCGACCCGGTCGGACGAGTCGGTCGGCGGGACTCCGTCAATGGACAGTTATGATGGGTTGAACGGGATTCGATGCCATATCTTCGATACCAGACCTGACACTGAGTTTAACCTGACTAGAAAGAGGATGCGGCGAGTGTGCACGAGTATACGAGTACACAGGTACACTATGGGCATACAGTAGGCAGAACCTGCCGGGGAGTTGGGGGCTGGGGACTGGAACTCGCGGATGGTGCGCTCGCGCCCCTCCGCGCTGGTGGAGCCCGTCAGTCGGCACACGCTGAACCCCGCCGCCTTCACCGCAGGGCCGGATAAATAATGCTCGCTACGTCACACGTCGTCATTCGACCCAAGACATGAGTGTCTGAAACGCGGCTGATGACGAGGCATCGTACGGTGGATGACATGGCACTGTGCGGTGTATGACGTGGCACTGTGCGGCGGATCAAGTGACACTCTGCTGTGGACAACGAGAGGTCGTGCGGTGGATGACGTGGCACTATGCGGTGGACGACGTGGCACTATGATGTTGATGACGTGGCGAGCACCGGCACACTATGCGGCACGTGGCAAGCGTCGGTATGAACGTGTCCCCGCCGTGACGGCCTCCTGCACGACGTCCAGGAACTGCACGAACTGGCTGAATACCACCGCCTTGACCTTGCGCTCGCCGAGGAACAGGGCCATACAGCGTTCCTCTTTAGAAGCTTAATTTAAGCACCTTCGAAGGACAATCAAAGTACTCGTTGGTCAGGGACAAAATTGAACGGGAATAGGGAACAACTGTAAGGCCTGCCGGGGAAATCGGGGCGGTACGCCAGGTCCACTCGCAACCGCGCCACCAAGGCGTCCACCTTGGCGCTGGGCGCGTGCCCGCCGCCACCGCCGCCGGGGCCCTCGCCGTCCTCCGCGTCGTCCGGCGGCGCCTCCGCGTCGAGACAGGTGAACAGTCATCGCCACTTCACATGATGCCATGCCGTCTCATTCCAGAAATCGGAGTATAAATATGGCGGATGACGAGGCGAGCGTTTTCTTGACTTGGCCCTGGCTCGACAAGGTCGCCACATCATACGAAGCCGTTTGGCTCAAGAAACTAGGGTTGGAAACGCGTGTCGCTGAGGTGGCGTGCAATATGTGCCCGGGCTTGCCTCGACGAGGTCACCGGGGGCGCAGTCGGCGCGGCACAGCGGGCAGGAGGGGCGGGCGGCCAGGGCGGGCGCGATGCACCCCTTGCAGAACACGTGCGCGCACCGCGTCACCCGGGGGAACGGCGCGAGTGCACAACAAAGAATAGCTCTATGTTCAGGTCTTCAGGGAATCAACGAATCATGTGAACAAGTGCTCTATGAACAAACAGCTAGATACAATTTCAGTCAAACATACATTCAGGCAGACATACATTCAGGCAGACATACATTCAGGCAGATATACATTCAGGCAGATATACATTCAGAGCAAACAGTCAGGCTTGTCAGGTGCACATATTACGACATCATCTGTCCCCACCACGGGGCTGTGCATGGCGGCCAGGCAGATGCAGCAGTCGTCCAGCCCCCCCGCCCGCAGCACCACCATGAGCCGCGCCAGCGCCTCCGCCGACGGCGGCGCGTTGGGCACCACGGCCTCGGGCGGGTTCAACAGCCCCGCGTTGGCCGGAATGAGGCACCCGTGGTCGCACAGCTGGCGCAGGCGCAGGATCACCTCCAGGCAGAAGGGTCAGTTAGAACAAGCACTAAAACCAAAGTTGGGGCACGACTTGCGTTCAGGTGGACGCATAAATCTATACACACGCGCAGTCTCGGCTCGTCGATTCAACTTCGGTCGAGTGCTTGTTCTTAACAACCCCCCTGCCAGGGCGTGCGCATAGTTCCCGAAGATGGTGCCGTTATCGATCATGCCCCCGATTGTCTCCTGCGCCGCTTTCAAAAGCGCCACACAGTAGGGCCTGGTACATATTGATCGCCACGTCATGGAATGCCATTCTAGAGCTACTCAAGAAAGGAGAGTTCGAATGCGTGTCGATGATGTGGCGATCCTGGTAGGGCCTGGCCATCATTAATCGAGTACGCACATCATAGGATGCCGTTCGAGAAAGAAACGAGGGTTGACGTGCGTGTTGCGGGTGGACGATGTGATAAGTCTATGGCCTGGTGAATACTGATCGTCACTTCATAGGCCTATTTCACGCGCAAGAATTGGGTGTTCACGTGCGTGTCGATGATGTGGCGGGCAATGTCTATTTATGGTCGGCCCTGCCACATAGCGCTCGCGGTCGTCGTGGCTGAGATCCACCAGCTCGACTGTGACCCGCTTGGGCGGCAGGTGCACCATGGGCTGCCCGTCCGCCAGCTTCTGGTCCTTGGTCCGCCGCAGCGCCATGGCGGAGGGTCGTTGAAAACAAGCACTCCAACCGAGATCGGAGCATCATGTACCTTCAGAGCGAATGCGCATACAGACGCGCCGACTGGGTTCTTGGTGGCTGTCCGACACCCAGGCCATCATATGAGCATTTACCCTTGCCCTCGCAAACGGTCCGAATTCGTGATTTCGTCGATCCAACGTCGGTCGAGTACTTGTTTCCAGTAACCCCCCTGCCATGGCGCTCATGATGGTCACCAGGCGGTTGAACCCCCGAGGGTCGCCGATGTGCACCGGCTTGTCCACGCAGGAGGGTCATCGAAAACGAGCACTCGAACCGATCGGAGCATGACCTACCCTCAGCTTGAATCATCATACAACCTCGGGGACTCGACGGTCGACTCAACGTCGGTCGAGTGCTTGTACTCAATGAACCCCCTGCCACGGTGCGCATCCAGAAGGCGCGGTCGTCCAGGGGCTGCAGGCGAATGAACGCCAGTAGGCTGTGCAGGTCCGAAAGTTTGTTCTGAATGGGGGTGCCGCTGATGGCCCAACGATAGGGACTAACACATATTTCTCACCACGTCATCGACCCCTGACATGCATATCGAACCTCGTGCTGAGTAAAAGGTCATCTTATGACGTGGCAAGCAACATATGTCACGACCTAGGCTCGACACGTCGTCGACACGCACTTTGAGCCCTCGCGTGTTGAGTTAGATGGCGTCCGATGATGCGGCGAACGACATCTCCCAGAACCTGCCCAGCGGCGCGTGGCGGTGAGGGCGTTGGCGGCCAGCGCCTGCTGGCTCCGCGCGTTCTTGATGAAGAGCCAGATTAAAACAACTTTCCCCACATCATAATTTGACGTGTAGCTAAATAAAGGAGGGCTAAAGAAATGATGAGGCGAGAGATTGTCTCTTGTCCCTACAGGCAACGAGTGTGACTACTCAGGGTGGGACCTACTAACACAAGTAGACATCTGCCCCCATCTAGCCTTGGAATCAAAGAACACATTTGTCACTACCTTGATGTTATGCGCCTCGTCCAGCACCACGCGCAGCCAGCTGACCCGGCCCAGCGCCCCCGCGCCCGCCTCCGTCGCCAGCGTGCCGAAAGTGGTCACCACCACATCCTGTCCGGCAAGGTAATCGCGGTCCTGGCTGCGGCCCGCGCCGTGGTAGCGATACACCGACAGGCTGCCGTCCGAAGGGCCAAGTAGATATTGATTGCCACGTCATGGGATGTCAATGTACGAAGTTACAAATAGCAATTTTGTGTGGATGACATGGCGGGATAATCCGCGAGGCTCTACCCATCCGTGTGTTCGCGGATCTGCTGCTCCCACTTTGTAGGGTCGCACGTTGAAATTGTAAGCACAACTTTTCAAGCAGTTTACAGTGTTTCTCATGCGGTTTCGACACGTGTTCAAATACGAGTCTCAAGCGCTCACAGCTTCACGTAGAGAGACGCATCCGTGAGTACGATGAGGCTCCAGGCTTTCGCCCTGCCCCCCCTGGGTTTCGACTTTTCAACTTGCATCGCCCAACCAGTTGGAGAGCACAGAGAGCGGGCACACGATGAGGGTGGCGCGCGGGCCGTTGGCCATCGGCAGCGAAGAGGTCAGGCCCATGGCATCCTGCTCCGTGGCCATGGCGCGCCCGCCGCCCGCCGCCGCCGCCCCCGCCGGACCCTTGCCCTTGACGTAGGGCCTGACAAATAACGCTCGCCACGTCGTAGGATGCCATCTAATTCAAGGAAAGAGCATCGAGAATGCGTTGGATGACGTGGCAGGCAAATCGCCACCCCTCAACATGAGTTGGATGACGTGCACCAGCCCTCACTATGCGTTGGATGGCGTGGCGGGCAATTTCTGCCAGGGCCTACCTTGGCGGCCTTCTTGGCTTTCTTTGCGTCCGGGGCGGCGGGCGCGGCGGTCGGGTTGCGCGGCGCGTCGTCGATCGCCGGGGGCGGGGCGCCCGGGCGGTTTGAGGCGATGAGTGCGATCACCTCAAGCGTCTTGCCAAGCCCCATGTCGTCGGCCAGGATGCCGCCGCGGCACGGCGCTGGCCTCGTCGCCGTCTTGTGGTTGCTCCGAGGTCAGGGTCAGCTGGCCTCATCGTGCCACGTCACGCGATGCCACATCATGTGATGCCACATCATATAATACCATGTCATACCAAGTCATGTAATATAACGTCATGTTGCCGTGTGATGCCGCGTCGTGTGATGTCACGCCGTGTGATGCCACGTCGTGTGATGCCATGAAATAAGATTCCATCCAACTCAAGAAACGATGGTCTACACTGCGACGAATACCACCCCGCCAGGATGTTTTCGTACACGCTGTTGTTGTGCGTCCAGAAGGGCGGCAGCGCGTTGGTGTTCTCGCGGTGCACCAGCCACGCCAGCGCCTCCTTCAAGTAGGGCGACACACACGTTGCTCGCCATGTCATGTGATGACATGTGACTCAATGACTCAATCAACAAGGGTGTAAACGGTGGTTGTTGACTTGGCTCCGGATCTTTGACTCGTCCCTGGCGTCAAATATGCTCGGCACGATACACATTGCTCGCTAGGTAATGTGATGACGTTTCAGTCAATAACCAATGTAATGTAGTGTGGTGGATGACGTGGCGAGAGCATGTTCAAGTCTGCCCGTCCCCCGCCTTCTGGTGGGGGTACAGGGGCGCGGTGACCGCAGCCGCGGGTTCCATTGTCCTGATGCTCTGCTTGTCAGCCTCCAGCCGCGCGAAGAGTTGATGCAAAGCGTCCTCCGCTTCGTAGGGCAAGGTAGATATTGCTGGCCACGTCATACGATAGATATTGCTAGCAACGTCAATGAATGAGGTGTCACAGTGTGGTGGATGACGTGGCACCGCATCTTTGACTCGTCCCCTGCCTTCTCGGTTGGCGTCATCTGCCCCACTGGCGGCGCCTCTTCCATCACCGCCGCCGCCACCAGGTCCCAGGGCCGCACAGACGTCGCTCGCCACATGAAGCATGACGTTCAACTCATGTCATAAGGGTTAAAAACGCGTCGATCGCCACATCATAGGATGACGTGCAATTCAAGAAACAAGGGTTCAAAACGCGTGTCGGTAATGTTGGAAGATCTGGCAGGACCTACCAGGTCCGCCGCCCCCACGCGCAGGCCGCCCAGGCGGCACCGCTGAATCACGTCCGCCTTGTGCTGCGGCAGGCCCCAGAGCAAGGCCTTCTGATCGTTTGTTTTATTTTCAGATCAACGTAAGCACCTTCGAGCGAGTCCTGCTACGAGTGGTTTCACGGGAAACGTTTAGGTTAAACCATACCTTTAAAACCCTAGCACCGAGCCCTAAACAGCTGCCATTTCAGTTGAGCTGAAAATGGAGCGATCATAATTGTGTAAAGGCCCTGCCCCAGAGGAAGAGCGTGACGGGCATGCGATACACGTTGCTGTTTCCGGTGGTCACCACGCCCTCCACGTGGTGGATCGTCTTCTTGTCCAGCATGGGTGACAGGTATACCATAACGTAGTGGCGCAAGTTGACATTGAAAGCAAAGTTCGTCAGCGGTTCATAGCATTTTAGTTTCGGCGCTAAAATCAGGCACTTTCAACACAGATTTCAATGCTTACAACGTGTACCGCCCCACCGCGGCGTCGCGCGGCAGGTGCCCAAGCTCAGGGCCGCCACACATGTTGCTCGCCACGTCTTAGGATGCCGTCTCACTCACGAAACGAGGGTTCACATGGGTGGCGATGACGTGGCGAACTCTCGTGCCAGGAATATATGGCTCGCCGCGTCATGGGATGCCTCGTTTCAATCAAGAAACGATGCTTCAAAATGCGTGGCGGTGACTCGATGGCGTGGCGGATGATATTGTCTTTGGCCCCTACCCCACTTGCTCGTCGCGGATGTTGAGGACGCGGATGGCGTTGCGGTCGTACGGGTTCGTCGGCTCCCAAGCCTAAGGCCTGGCATGTATTGCTCGCCACGTCATCATCGGCACACAATTTAAACCCTTGTCATTTGAGCTAATCGGGAGTCCACGTGGCGGGCAACATTTGTCAGGCCCTAGGCTCGCCACGTCACCGGGACAATTTGACTACCTTTGTTTCTTGCGTTAAAAGGCATCGTATGACTTGGCGAGAAATAGCTGGCAAGCCCTACGCGCGCTAGGCGGACCTGCTCCTTCTTGCTGACGATGCCGCCTTGTAGGGCCGGATGTAGTAAACGCGTTTATTGCTGGGGAACAACTGCCACCAGTACGCCGCGCACGCCATGAAATTCACAGGTGGGGCCCGGCAGATACTGCTCTCGCCGAGGTATCCAAGCTGACAACGCTTTTGCCGGTTGTGACAAAACGAATCACTTATGCTCCTCCTATGACTGTACAATGACGTGGGCGTGGGCAGGACAGTTCACCTCGTCCGCATCGCCCTGCCTTTGTAGTACTGGATGCCGACGGCGGCGGTGGAGAAGGCACCGAAGCACACCAGACGCGCCATCTCGTCCTCCTCCTCCACCTGCGTGCCCAGTTCTAGGGGCTTACACTCGTCCACTTTTCAGCTCAATGTAAGCATAATAATTGTGGACACGTTGGCTGGATGATTTCCCACCGGTCTATTAGACAGGGGCACACGGGGAGGTGTGTCAAAAACGGCTTCGGTTGAGCTGAGAAGCGGGCGAGTGTGAGCCCCTGCCCAGCTCGTCATCGAACCGCTGCGGGCCGGCATAGGCATTGCCGGGCGCCGACGAGCAGGGGCTTACACTCGTCCACTTTTCAGCTGAACGTAAGCACTTTTTGTGGATTACAGACATCCACTCTTGGGCTTGACGTGAGCGCTTTTTGTAGGCTATGTTAAGAGGTCGCATCGGCAGAAATGCCTCAGGTTGAGCTGAGAAGTGGACGCTTGCTTTGGCTTCAGTGACCAGAAATGGCTTAGGTTGAGCTGAGAAGTGGACGATTGTAAGCCCCTGCCGACGAGCCGCTGGCGCCGGCGCCTGTCAGGTCCACGGCGCCTACGAGCAGGGGCTAACACTCGTTCCCAATTCAGCACAACTTGAGCACTTCTGTCCACCGTATAATCCGTCTTAGCTCATGAGCGTGTCCTGGAGTTGCTCAAGTTGAGCTCTGAAGTGAACGAGTGTAAGCCCCTGTCTACGAGCGCTGGCGGTGGCGGTTGCGGTTGCGTCACGGCGACAATCTCCACCGACGCCGTTCGCTTGACAGCAGCCTTGGGCTTGGGTACGGGCTTGGGCTTGACGGGTGCCGACGAGCCGCTCAGGAGGGGCATTGAAAACAAGCTGCGAACCGATAACGAGCATGACTCACCATCAGGAAGAATGGTCCTACTAGTACAGACGCATGGATGAGGAGGAGGAGGAGGAGGAGGAGGAGGAGGAGGTGGAGGTGGAGGAGCAGAAGGATGATGAGGAGGAGGAGGAGGAGGAGGAGGAAGAGGGGGAGGATATTCAACGTTGGTAGTGTGTGTGTTTGCAATGACCCCCCCGCCGCTCGCGCCGCCCGCGCACGCGCCGGCGTCGGTCATGTCCATTACAACTTCCACCGAGGAGTCTGACGCCTTTCGCTTCACGGGCTTCGGGAGCTTGGGCTTCGGCTTGACGATTGGCGCCGACGACCCGCTGGCGCCGGCGCCGGTCAGGTCCACGCCCGTACCGGCACCGACCCCACCGGCGAGGCCGCCTGCCGCCGCTGTACCAGCGGTCGTGGGCTGTGCGTCGACAACCTCCACCACCGAAGAGTCCGATGCCGACGCCTTTCGCTTCACGGGCTTGGGCTTAGGCTTAGGCGTGACGATGGGTGCCGACGACCCGCCGGCGCCGGCGCCAGCGCCGGTCAGGTCCATACCGGCATTGACCTCATCCGCGTGGCCGCCCGCTGCCGTAGTAACAGCTGTCGTGGGCTCGGCGACAATCTCCACCGAGGAGTCCGACGCCTTTCGCTTCACAGGCTTGGGCTTATCAGGCTTGGCGGTGGGTGCCGAGCCGCTGGCGCCGGCCAGGTCCATGGGCGCGGTTACCCCGGCGTGCACATCGGCGGCGTCGCCGGTGAGGTCGACCTCGGCGGCAGCGGGCTCCTTGCCCTTGTTCCTGGACCTGACCGGCGCCATCGTGGGACTGTGGGGGGAGAGCAGCGCGCGGGGATGGCAACGCGTTCGTGAGTTCCAACTGGTTGCAAAAGCGAATAACCTGCGCACATCCGATGGGGGGGGGGGCGG
>Ga0307488_10005821_pt1 | contig 10179 bp, 6 predicted proteins | sample SB02metaG_FD_202248 | JGI IMG/M metagenome (GOLD analysis project Ga0307488, IMG submission 202248) | Sea-ice brine microbial communities from Beaufort Sea near Barrow, Alaska, United States - SB 0.2 | ecosystem: Environmental > Aquatic > Marine > Coastal | place: USA: Alaska | collected 2017-05-06
TGCTGGATAAGATAAACATCGTCGCTATACAGACTAGTGAAGTTGTTTGGACTCCTTACGATGATTTACAAGAAGAGTTAGGCTCTTTACAAGCAGTCTCTACGGGTGCTCAACGAACTTTGGATAAATTAGAACGAATTTCTGATGAGTGCCCTACTTGTAAGCAACCTATTGATGTTTCTGCCGAGAAAGCACTGATTGAAGTGGAGCGTAAAAACCGTGACGAAGCTCATGCTAAAGCACTGATTATTCGCCCTCAAATTCAGAAGATTAAAGTAGATAACGCCCAATATGAGCAGAATAAGAAGGATATATCTACATGGGAAGAGTTGTATCGCTCTTATGATAAATCTCTGCCAACTGCCTTACTGGAAGAAGCAGAAATTGACGCAAGCCTAAAACATTGCGAAGAGATGGTCGCTGATAATAAGAGACTAATAACAGAAAATGCGGCCGAAAACGAGCGACGCACAAAACTAAATACTCGTATAGAAGTAATTCAAGAGCAGACAGAAGAGTTTGTTGAGCAGCAAGAAGAGTATGATGGTAAGCTTTTAGGGAATCAAAAGCTAGAATCCAACCTTAATGTATTGAAGAAGTCCTTTAGTACAAACGGGCTACTTGCATACAAGATAGAAAACTTAGTTGGAGAGCTTGAAGAATTAGCTAATGAGTACTTGGCCGAATTGTCTGATGGTCGCTTTACATTAGAGTTCGTTGTTTCAAACGATAAACTTAATGTAGAGATTACCGATAATGGTAATGTAGTAGATATCCTAGCACTTTCTTCTGGAGAGTTGGCAAGGGTCAACACGGCTACTCTTATAGCTATTCGTAAGCTAATGAGTAGTATTTCAAAGTCTAAAATCAATATCTTGTTTTTAGATGAAGTAACTAATGTACTAGACGATCAGGGCAGAGAGAAGCTAGTAGAGGTTCTACTACGAGAAGACCTTAATACTTACATAGTATCTCATGGGTGGTCACACCCTTTACTGGAAAAGATTGAAGTAGTAAAGGATGGAAACATCAGCATACTGGAGTAAAGATGTCAGCAGGAAGACGTAGAATGTGGTGGACTAGAGAAGTTCAGCAGGAAGAACCCAAAGAAAGAGAGGAAGAAGATGGTAGATTCGAGAGCGAAGGGAGCGAGAGGCGAGTACCTAGTGAGGGACATGCTGAGGGAAGCGACCGGACTGAAGTTTGAAAGAGTACCCGCCTCGGGTGCTCTTGAATATCTGAAAGGGGACTTGTATGTCCCTAACCAGAGAAATCATTATTGTATAGAGGTAAAAAACTACAAAGACTCTCCATTGACTGATAGAATATTTACGCAACCTAAGACAAATAACATTATCAGATGGTGGAAGAAAGTAGTAATACAAGCGGCAGGAGGCGATCAAAAGCCTATGCTATTTTTTAAGTATGACCGATCCAAGGTATTTGTAGTAACAGAGAACAAACCAGAAAACACAGAAGAGTATCTGTATATCCGGTTTTTAAACTGCTATGTATTACTAGCAGATATTTGGTTGGGATCAGAAAAGACGGAGTGGATAGGTGGCTTTTAAATTTAATGAACGTACCCTAGATGGAGTACTAATAATAGATGCGCTGAATTTGGCTTTTCGGTGGAAGCATCAAGGTAGAACAGATTTTCGACATCAGTATGTAGAAACAGTAAAATCTCTAGCGCACTCTTATAATTGCGGTACTGTAATTATTACCGCAGATTGGGGATCTTCTAGTTATAGAAAAGAGATATTACCAGAATACAAACAGAATAGAAAAGATAAATATGCTACACAAACAGCAGAAGAGAAGCAAGCATTTGCTGACTTCTTTGAAGAGTACGAAGAAACACTAGAATTACTTTCTGAAGAGTACAAAGTTTTACGGTTTAAAGGTGTAGAGGCAGATGATCTTGCTGCCCACCTTGTAAAGCAAAAAGAAGAGTATAAATTAGATAATATATGGCTAGTTTCTAGCGATAGAGATTGGGATTTATTGATTCAGGAAGGAGTAAGTAGGTTTTCTTATGTTACTAGAAAAGAGATAACTATAGACAACTGGAGTGAACATTATAATGTAACACCTGAAGAGTATATCTCTTTCAAGTGTCTTACAGGAGATAAAGGAGATAATGTTCCAGGTATTAATGGTATTGGCCCGAAGAGAGCAGAACAGCTTATAAAAGATTACGGCGATGCAATGACTATATACGATAACGTTCCTTTAAATGGTTCGTATAAGTACATTCAAGAACTGAATCAGAACGCTGATGTTTTGTTAAAAAACTATGAGTTGATGGATTTAATAACATATTGCGATGATGCGATAGGCAAGGATAACATATCCGAAATACAGGAGAAAATGGGTTAATGGACCAATATCAAAGTTTTATACACAAGAGTCGGTATGCTAGATGGCTAGAAAGCGAAGGAAGACGTGAAACATGGGAAGAAACGTGTAGTCGTTATATTAACTTTTTTAAAGAAAGAGAGCAGATTAATGACGAAGAAGGGCAAGAGATCTGGGAAGGTATTCATGCCTTAGAGGTTATGCCCTCTATGAGATGTATGATGACAGCAGGAGAAGCTCTAAAACGTGATAACGTAGCAGGCTTTAATTGTAGTTATCTACATATTGATCATCCACGAGCTTTCGATGAGCTTATGTATGTATTAATGTGCGGAACAGGAGTAGGTTTTAGTGTTGAGCGTAACTTTATTGCAAAGTTGCCTGAAGTAGCTGAAACTTTCCATAAAACAAGTTCTACTATTGTAGTGAGTGATAGTAAGCTAGGATGGGCGAGTGCATTCCGTGAGTTGATTGCCATGCTTTATGCAGGTAAGCTACCTCAGTGGGATATGAGCCGAGTACGTCCAGCAGGTGCTAGACTTAAAACTTTTGGCGGAAGAGCAAGCGGGCCGGAGCCTTTAATAGACCTTTTCCAGTTTTGTGTTGGAGTATTCCAAAAATCAGCTGGACGTAAGCTAACAAGTATTGAATGCCATGATATCTGTTGTAAGATTGCTGATATTGTAGTTGTTGGAGGTGTAAGACGTTCGGCTTTAATTAGCTTGTCTAATCTATCTGACAATCGTATGGCAAAAGCTAAGTCTGGTCAGTGGTGGGAAAGTGAAGGACAACGACGTCTAGCTAATAACTCTGTAGCTTATACTGAGAAGCCAGATTTTGAAGCATTTTTATCTGAGATGCATACTATGTATGACAGTAAAGCAGGTGAGCGCGGTATCTTTAGTCGTGTTGCTGCTCAGAAAATTGCAGCTAGAAACGGGCGAAGAGACGCTGATCAAGATTTTGGAACTAATCCTTGCTCTGAGATTATTCTAAGAAGCAATGAGTTCTGCAACCTTTCAGAAGTAGTTGTACGAGCAGACGACACATTAGAAACGCTCAAAAAGAAAGTACGTTTAGCAACTATTATTGGTACGTTACAGTCTACTCTTACAGACTTTAGGTATCTACGGGTGCGCTGGAAGCGTAACACTGAAGAAGAGGCGTTGCTTGGTGTAAGTTTAACAGGTATTATGGATCATTACTTATTAAGTAAGGTTTCTCCTGATTTAGAAAAGTGGTTAACAGAGATGCGGGAGGTAGCAGTTGAAACTAATAAAGAGTGGGCTGAAAAGCTTGGAGTTAATCAGTCTGTCGCTATTACGTGTGTTAAGCCAAGCGGTACTGTTTCTCAGCTTGTTGATAGTGCTAGCGGCATTCATCCTCGTTTCTCTGAGCAATATATCAGACGAGTACGCTCGGACAAGAAAGATCCTCTTGCAGAGTACATGACAAATGCAGGGTTTTCTGTAGAAAAAGATGTAATGAACGATAGTACAGTAGTATTTAGCTTTCCTGTCAAGTCTCCTAAAGGATCTGTTACAGTGAAACAAGTAGGTGCTATGGAGCAGTTGGAACTTTGGAAAGCATATCAAGAACATTGGTGTGAGCATAAGCCAAGTGTAACAATATACTACACGGATAGTGAGTTCTTGCAAGTCTCTCAGTGGATTTGGGATAATTTTGATATGTGTTCAGGTATTAGCTTATTACCTACAAGTGACCATATTTATCAGCAAGCACCTTATGAAGCTATAGAAGAAGACGAGTACGATAGATTGGTGGCAGCAATGCCTAAAAACATAGACTGGGAGAACCTTTCTCAGTTTGAATCAGAAGATAACACAACCGGATCACAAGAACTCGCCTGTGTAGGCGGAGCGTGTGAAATAGTATAGGAACGAAATAATGAGCGAAACAACAATAACATTTAAAGATAAGGAATACGAGATAGAGTCACTTAGTGATAAAGCGAAGTATATCATAAAGCAGATTCAAGACCTCAACCAACAAGCAATGCAGTATAGGGCAAAAACAGATCAAGTAGAAGTAGCAGGAAAAGCTTTCGCTGAAATGTTAACTTTAGAATTGGAGACTGAAACTGATGAACCCATCTGAAGAAGAGGATCTTACAAGTATGCACACTTGGGAAGACGAAATGGGGTCAACTTCCAAGAATGATCAACTATCCGATACTGCAATGTTGTATTTAGCCCAGCTAAAGGAACTACAGAAGCAATACGAGCAAGAAAGAATACAGATACAAAGGCTCGAAATGTCTATCAGAGGTTTTAATGCAGCACTAAAAGAGGAATTAGAAAAAGGGCAGTAGTACTAAAGTGAAAAACTAGAAAAGGGGCAATAGCCCCTTTTCTTTTACCTGTCAATAAGTTTAAACTTACCTGAGAAGTAGCTTCGTTGCAGATACTGCGATTCCTATTGGAGTAGTGGATACAGTGGCACTTATAGTTCCATCATCTTGAATATAGTACTCAGTAGCTGTAGTTAGACCGCTAAACCCATCATGTACACCAGAAACGTCAATAGCACCAGTCTCCGTATCAGCAATAGCAGCCTTCGCTATACCTATGTATCTGGCTCTATTAGCTACGGAAGACCCTGTAATTACAGGCGAATCCGTATAAGTTCTAAGATTCCAACCTGACAAACTGCCAGTAGTAGAGGTAGAACCAAAGTGCCCCATTATTTTCTTCTGATCAGCGTCGTAGGTCATTGAAGACCAAGCATTTTGAGAAAGTCCAGCTACACTCGACGTTTCAGTAATAGTCTTGTTCTCTATAATGCTTACTGCCCCTGTTGCGCTATTAACTTTGAAAGATACAAGACGATAAGTCTTAACTGCATCACCATAGAAGATAGCAGAGTAACAATCCTGCATTGTAGCCTCCATGTAGTATGCAGGATTATTTGCTAGAGTGAACGAAGTTAGCACCTCATTGGCAGATGCCCAAGTCACTTCACCTGTTGAAGCATCTATAACACCTCCATACGCATTGACATTCATATCGTCGGTGCCATCAGTAACACTTTGCATAACAGTACAAAGTGCTGTATTGCCCGTTATTGAAATCTGTACCTGAGGACCATCAGGATTAACGCCTGAACGGTTAGTACCCACAGTTTGTTCGTCAGACTTAACAGGAGTACTGCCACTGAAATTAATAGTACTTGACTTAATAGTAGTGGCGTCAGTACTATAAACAGCAATGGCTTTTCCTGAGTTTGCGTGGTAGGCTGTATCAAATCGTGATAGAGTATTTGCGTCACCCGCGTTGCTATAACTGGCTAGAGTTAGAGGAGTGTCTACAGTAAAACCTCCATTTGCCAATCCTATTGCTCCCTGTACTGTAGGGTATCCCGAAGTATCAAAGCCACCATAACCGACTTTAGAAGTCGTGCCTGTTAGATAAAACCCTCTTACTCGGTTGGCTGATACTTCTGCAGCATCCATTGCACCCATCCCAGCAGTCCATCCCGCCGAATGCACCGCAATGGTAGTCGTTGTAATAGTAGTTTGTAGCAACTCGTATCTATTGTCGTCGGTGTCATGAATAATACATAAGTGTCTTCCTATAGTAGAATCATACGCCTGACGAAACTCATTATCTGCACGAGCCCCACCGCCAATATCAAAAGGACCTTGATCCCAGTTAAACTCATTGGAAGCATTGAACCTGCCGAAATAACCCAAACCATTGTAACCACCAAAACCTACCCATTGGGAATTCAAGGTATCGTACGTTACTGTTTGCGACAAACCACCAGGAAGATGATCTTGGAAGCCTTGGTTGGCTGCTGTTTGTGTAACACCCGAGATGTTCGTTCCCGCACTTTCTATAGTACCATCAGTGTTTATAACTACAGGGTCATGAGCAGAGATAGCACCATTTGCCACAAACTTCTGCCCCGCTGGTGTGTCAAGAGCTAATGTAATATTTCCTGAGGTACCTCCACCTATTAGACCTGTACCAGCATTGACACCTGTAATATCATTATTATCGGGATCGTAGTTAGTAGAAGTACCCGAGTAGGTAGGTAACGTCCCAGAAGTGTAATGCGTTATAACCGCTAGGTCTAAAGAAGTGCCTAGTGTGATGTGATATGCGTCGGTAATAGCATTCATCTCAGCTTTAGTCATTTGATTGGCCGTAACGCCCATACTATCTTTAATAGCTTGATTCTGGCTATTAACAGTAGCGTTAGTCCAAGTCTCAGAAGCATGAGCGGTATTAGAATTATACTTCCAAGTACCTGAGTCTAGCTTAGCAATAGGTCTTACACCTAACGAGTTATCTAGAATGCTCCAAGTAGTTTTTGCATCTGCAGAGATAGCATAATATACGGTTTCAGAATCAGTAGCTGTCAGACTATTAATGTTATCCCAGTGAGTAGTATCTACGTTAGAAGTAGAAACCTGATATCCAGTAGCCGATACAGTTGAAGCAATACTATATTCATCAAGATTACCGCCTGTATCGTTTACCCATAACTTTGTACCTGCTGGGTTCGTTCTAGCTGTATACATATTGGCAGAGTCAGAAAATACTAGAGATATAGAGGCATAACTTGCTGTAGAAATATCCCATGCGGTTGACAAGTTATATACATATAGTGTCATTGTTGTCGCGTCTGAGAGATAGAATTGCGTACCACTGGAATTAAAGTCAATACTACCACACCAGTTTGTGAATTCGTTTGTATGGTCTAATTCTTTATTATCATCAGACAGATCATGATAAACATGAGGAACGTTATTGTAGTCAGCTAGGCTGTATTGACGAATCCTACCAGCTAGTGATCCGCCAATAACACTGACGTATATTTTATCACCCGCCAGACTTTTCCGTATAAGCCGAGTATTAGTTACACCACTTTTTGTACCAAAATTGTATGTTTGGTTACCAGACGTCACTGTGGATAGATCCCATGCGGTTGACATCTGTTTTCCGTATATATGATTATCTTTCATAATCCAGATTGCTGTACCGTCTACACTTATCTCTCCACCGTAACCTGTTCCATCTAACCAAGTAGTATTAGTTACACCAGTGTCAATGCTTTTAGTGCCCCAGTCATATGCTGTAGATAAACTCCATTGTTGCATAACATTGCCACCAATAGTATATCCTTTAGTTCCGTCATTGTTGTATAGAAGACTACTTTTGTGCGTTAGCGAGGTGGTGCTGCTTAAAGTTTTTGTTGAAAAATCATAAGCTACAGATGCATTACTATGTGTCAAAACGTCTGCAGTGGCATCATAAACTACTGCATACATAGACCAAGCACCTGAAGCGGCTGTAGTGGTCGAAGAAATAGCAGAAACTACTGAATAAGAACCTGAAGTAGCTGTAAGTATTATCTTACCGCCATTAACATGAATTGTCTTGCCGACATCAGTAGAGGCCCAAGAACCTGAACCTAGTACTAGGTTAGTACCACTCCAAGCGAGTGTTACAGCATAAGCGCTATCTTCTAGTGTATAACTAGTAGCCGTAGCATCCCAAGAGGTGTCTGTAAGAGGGTCTGCGGACGCAAGACTAATAACACCTGTTGAACTGTTATACCCTATAGAACCTGTTCCACTAATAGCAGCTCTTGCTCTAGCAGTAGTATGATATTCGTTAGTTGAACCTTCTGAGATGTCATCTGTGTCTATTACAACAGTACCTGTTGCACTGTTTACACTAGCAACTCCTGAAACAGTTGCGCTTACTGCCGTTGTAACATAAGCAGTTGTTGCTAATTGTGTACTATTAATAGCCGCATCAGCTGTAGGAGCTGTAGGAATACCTGTCAAAGCAGCGTTTGCCTTTGTAGCATAAGATAATAAGTTTACAGCCAAGCCGCCCAGAGTGTCAGCAACCTGCAAAGTAGTCGCATCAATAGCAACACCAGCCTTTACAGTGGTTACAGTACTCGTTAATGCACCATCATCTGCAAGATAATAGGTCGACTTTGCTGTAAGACCTGTATGTCCAGTACTAATACCTCCAGGAAGCATTACGGTAACAGCAGTTGCATCAGCAACAGCAGCCTGAGCGATACCTATGTAAGAGGATTTTGTACTTGAAGCTGCTAACCTTCCAACAGCAATCTTCAACCTAGATTGAGCGTCAGTGCCACCATAAAATCCAGCAAAAGATATATTACCACTAATATCTTGAGCGCCTCTAGTCATCCAAGTTTTATTGTAAATCACTGGAGTCGGAATTTGGTTAGCACTTATGGATGTATACGAACTTGAGCCTATAGCATAAGTACCCATATTAGCTTTATATTCATACTCACCACGACAACTAATAACAGCAATGCCAGCATTGACTGAAGATGTGATAATTTGGTTGTCTATTCTCTGGCTGTTTCCGGTTCCTGATATAGTGAATGCCTGGCTAGAACTGGTTGGATATGAGAAAGTAGTTCCATCAAAGGTGGCGTGCATCATATGCACAGGAGCATTCGATGATCCATCCTGTATCACGACCATATAAACGCCAAGATAAGGGTGATACTCAATCGCTCTACCTTTATAGGTAGTATTGGTTCCAGAAGCAAGGGCAATTGAGTTTGGGACAGTAACTGTTGTTCCACTAACGGTACAAACAGTAGACTTTCTCAGATGTAGATCTACGACTAATATTTTAGAGTGTGTAGAGTTCCAGAATATTCTACAATCTTGAGAACCCCATGAGTCGTAAGTACGACCATAGCTATTAATAGAGACCTGATCTGCCTGCATATCAGCACTTGATGCTAGAGCTGGAGTTGTTCCCGATACAGTTATTGATAATATTCTGGGATTGGCATTTACCGAATCAAAACCCATTAGAAGATAAGAGGTTCCAGTATCGGGGTCTGTACACAGATCCATAACCCTCTGTAAAGTGGCTCCTGTTTGCATAGTTTGGAGGTTGACAACTGTTCCTAAAGAAAGAGTTCCTCCCGTATTCGTAATCACAGCGGCACTTACATAACCTGAAACGGGTCTGTAACATATTAGAATTTTACCTCCACCGAGATCAACACCTATGACATCTGTACCATATATGCCAGAATGTATAGTCTGTTGACTTCCTGCTGTCATTGTATTGGAGGCTTTGTTGACGGTTACAACTTGACCGTATAGAATTTTGGTTGAAGGAATACCTATGTTCAATGCTATATATTGATCATTATAGGAATCCCAAATATAATCAAACGTTGCGAGACTATTACCTTCGTACGTCGAAGAAGTAATAACGTCTATACTATCAGAAGAAGAACTAAAAGCAGCCGCTGATACAGAGATTTCCGAAACTGTTCCATTACCGTTCAAAATAACAGGGGTAGCCGCAGCGACAGTACCACTAGAAGTGAAGTCTTTTTGCGAATCTCCGCCTCCACTTGCTACTGCAGAAGGATCAGCGATTACAATATCACCAATCATCGCTGAGTGAGAAGTACAAATATACTTATAGGTGCCACTTATAGATCCCGGCACTTTCCAATATAACGTACCACTTGTTTTGCCTTGAGCATTTGTACCTGTTGTTCTAGTACCATCAGTAGCAATATGAATAAGACCTGTATTATACGCAGTAGTTGCATCTGAACGAATCTCAAACGGATGCGAGCCTGCAAGACCTGTTAAATCAAATGCTAGTGTTTCACCTGCATCAACATATATTGAGGGGTTATCACTTGTTCCATGAATATCAGAACGATAAGCAGAGGAACCATTAGGTGTTACCACATGAACTGATGAAGCAGGAACCGCAATATCATGTACATCTAAATCAGCAAGAGCAATTTCAGTTAACG
>Ga0307488_10005822_pt1 | contig 10179 bp, 11 predicted proteins | sample SB02metaG_FD_202248 | JGI IMG/M metagenome (GOLD analysis project Ga0307488, IMG submission 202248) | Sea-ice brine microbial communities from Beaufort Sea near Barrow, Alaska, United States - SB 0.2 | ecosystem: Environmental > Aquatic > Marine > Coastal | place: USA: Alaska | collected...
TCGGCGGTTGCGTCGAATGTGATTCTTTCCGTGACACGAACAATGGACGACTTAGCACGCACACGCACGCGCGCACTCTGGCTGGCGAGCATGTCTTAGCCCTACTCAGTGACGGACGGCTCGCGATTTGCAGCGCGCGTCTGCACACGGAGTGGGAGGAAACCGCGGAGACCTTGATGGACGAGGACGACGAGTGCGAATTCAAATCGCGCGATTTTTTTGCCACCGACGACGATGTTTCGTTGGTTGGAAAAATAGTCAATCCTGTGTCAGGGAGCCACAACCTTTTGGAACACCCCGGGGACGTCGCGCGACGCGTGGCGTGGATCGATTTCGACACGGTTTTGCTCACCACGGAACGCCCGAGTGACGGTTCGTGTTCCCTGGTTTCGATAAAATTGACGAAACAAACAGTCGGCGCGTCGGCCGGCTTGTCCAAACTCGCGGCGCGCGACGCCGGGTGGCACTGCGAGGTCGTCGCAGTGGTCGATTTGCCGGGTTGCGCAAACGCAATCGCGGTAGCAGAGGGAGAGCCCGTGGCGTGTGCGTTCGTACAGCTGCAGAATCGTGGCCAGGTTTCAGGTGATTCGAGTCTAAATGCCCGTACCGAGAAAAACGACGCCAGTGCAAACTCAAACAACGTGCTGCTCGCCAGCGCTGAGGTTGACACGAACGGCGACTTCGTGCTTGAGGTGCTTCCCGTTACGTGGCCATCCGGGGCGTTGTCAACGAGCTGCGTGGCACTGAAAGCACTGCCCCCAGTTCAAAAAGGCGGACCCCCCGCGCTTTGCGGGTTGGACGGAAAAGGCACGTTGTTTTGCGGCGAAAAAATACTCGCCAACGAGATAAGGTCGTTCACGACGCACTTCGGCGCGACCGGTACAGGTAAACAGTCTGGTGATTTGTCAATGGATGACTCCGTCGCGGCCGCGGCTGCGAACGCGTTGGCGTGGCGGCTGTGGTCTCTTGGGGACACCCCGACTGGTAACACCCCGACCCCCCCCCCCGCGCGCGTAGTGTACGTCACCGAATCCGACGAGCTTCGCGTTTTTGAGCTTTTCGAGATTTTCGACAGGGGCGACGTTTCGGCACCGCTTGACTCACCTTTTGGTGCTCAAAACGTGGACCCCAACTTCACAAACAACTACGCCACCGCGGCCGGGGGTACTCGTGAGGGTACCGACAACTCAAATCACAACAGGGCGGGCGGCCACCAACAGAACATCGAGCGTAAACTGCAGCAGAACGACGCGATGCACGTCGCGATGCGCGCGGCGATGCGCCCGCGGGACGCCGGCCGTGAAATTGACAGCCGCACCAGACGCGTGGAACAGGGCGCCGTGCTCGTGGTGGCGCCTTCGGGGGGCGTGGAGTTGGTATTACAGATGCCCCGGGGGAACTTGGAATGTGTGGCGCCGCGGTTCCTGGTGTTACCCGCGGTGGCGTCGGCGGTGGATGCCGACGACTTCGCGCTCGCGACCCGGTAAGTATTTCCCAATCACCACATTTCGCCTCCCTGATTGCCCATACTCGTACCAGAAGGGAGCATTACCTCTGACTGTTTGTCCATACATCGCGATATACAAGACTGACATTTATTTTATTTCAATCAGAATTTGTGCAAGGCACAGGGTGGATTTCAACCTCATCGTGGACCGCGCTTGGCCCCGGTTTCTTTCCAAAGCCTATGCGTTCGTAAAACACGTGGACGACCCCGATATCGTCGCCGAGGTGTTGGAGTGCCTCGCGAGTGGGGACTGCACCGGGGTTGGTGAGTATTTCCCATTTACCACATTCCGCCGACTGATTGCCCATACGAGACTGACACTTTTCTTTTACAATCAGGTAAACCCTACGCGCATCTGCGGAAACCGACCACGGCGGGTCAATCCCGGGACGGGGGCGTTTCCGGGGAGGAAACTGTAACACCCCTACTCGACATCGCCAATCGCTTGTTAGCCGAAAACGCCGAGGTACGCATAAAAGAGCTTGCTCGACGTGGACTCGACAAGGACTCGAACGACTTTATAGACGAAAACGCCGAAACCTCGGAAAACGACGAGTTAAAACTCAAAGACCCGCGGGGGAAGATTCGGCTAACCTGCGCCGCGGTGGCCGCCGCGGTGGCGCGCGTTTCGGCGGAGGCAGATTTCGCGAACCAACGCGGCGGCGTGTATGAGCAATTAGACAGGGTTGGCCAGACGATGGACGTTTCGATATCTGACATCAAGTCCAACGTTACGAATGCAAATGCGGAGACGGCCGAGCAGTTACCCTCGATGGAACTCGAGGGTAACTGCGTCGGGACGCCCTCGAGGGTGTCCGCCATCGCCCGGCAGACCTCAGAGTTGATCGCGCAGATGGCAAGCACCACAGTCGACATCAACGGCGAAAAGGTAAGCACGGTGGCGAGTACGCCTCCCAAGCAACGCGCGGTGGCCGGTAGTAGCACTAGCACCACCGCGTCGTCCAGAACCGCCACGTCGTTATCCGGCGGAACCCTGGCGATGATGACGGAAAGTTTGGACGAAGGAATTGTGGATTACAAATCGGAGGACGGTACCGTTCGTGGTACCGGCGCGGCTGGTGTTTCGTCCACGACGCAGGTCAAACAAACCAATCTCGTTTGGTCCACGGACACGTTGCTCACCGACCGCTGGGAGCTCGTGATGTTAAGCACGCTGGCACGAAGCCAACCACCCGATTTAGCCGGCGCGCTTTCGCGGGTGCGGCGGCGACGCGAACTGGAAATTGAACGCGCGAAAATTCGAGACTTTGGTGACTTTGATGAGTTATCAAACCCCGAATCATCAGAATCCATCGACAGCGATGCGCTCCTGGACCACTTGCTCGCGCTGGAAGGCGGCAAGCCGCTTTTCGACGCCGCGATGGGTACGTACGACTTGCGAACCGCGTTTCTTGTTGGTCAAAAAGGTACGTGTTGTATTTCCCAAATCCCGGACGACTGTTTGCCCATACAATACTGACACTTTTCTTTTACAATAAAAGCCCCTGGGATGGACCCTGGTGAGTACCTGCCCGAACTAACGCGGCTACAGGCGATAGGGAACGAGAGTTTACGGAAAGCGGATGTTGATTTGAAACTGCAGCGTTTCAAAAGCGCGGTTGGCAATTTACTACGAGGGGGGGACGTTGAAAAGGCGTGCGAAATCGCGGCGGAACGCCGGATGTTCCCGCACGCGCTACAGGTGGCGGCCGCGAAGGAAAAGGAGGACGAGCTAGCTAATGAAGTGGATGGAGCTAATGATTCAATTGCGCCTTCAAGGCTGGGAAGAGGACGCAGGGTGGGCGGTGCGACGGGACGTGCTGCTTCCAAAAATAATGGCGGTAAGATTTCAACGCTTCGCGCCGCCGTCGCGGCCGCGTACGCGGCGCAGCTTTCGGACGAGCGGAAACACGAAGACGCGGCGGTTGTTTTGTTATCCGTGAACGATGCGAACGGCGCGATGCGGGAGTACGCCTCTGGTGGGGCGTGGAGGCCTGCTTTAGCTTTAGCGGGCCGAGTAGGGCTCACGGCTGAGGAGCGGAAAAAACTCGCGTCCGAGATTGTTGACCAATTAGAGCAATTCGAACCGGCCGCGGCGGCGGTCGTGGCGGAGAGGGAGTTACGTGACGTCGACCGAGCCACGTCGTTACTGACGGTGGCGAAGAAATGGAGGGACTGCGTAAGCGTCGCGTACGCGCACGGCCGAAACGATTTGATTGACACCGTGATCGCGCCCGCGGCGGCGGAATCCGCGGACGCCATCCGAAACTCCGCCCTGGAAGCCCCGGGAAGGGCGCTTAAGTACTTGGAACGTTTACGGAAACTGAAGCAACACCGCGAGGCGCTGAGCGCAGCGCTCGGGGTGACCGGAGGGAACAGCAGGTACGTCTCGGGGCTTTCCCAAATCCAGGCACGCTGTTTCTGCCGCCCCTCTTTGAGCGCACTACTAGTAACATTTACTGGCAACTGTTACAACTACATACGTCACAAGTGCACTGTTTGCCTATACATTTAGACTCAAGACTGACCCTTTTCGTTCACAATCGCAGATACAAAACTGGCAAACCCGGTCATCAGAACGAAAACTCCGACGACGACGACGCCGAAAGCACCGCGTCGTTGTCCACGCTCGCGAGCGGCGTCAGCGGTTTCTCCGCGTACACGGACCAGACCATAGGTGCTCAAACCGTGACCACGGCTTCCGGGACGAGCCAATCCGCGAGCACGGTGGGCGGGCGGAAACCGAAGAAAGCGAGCCGGAAGGAACGGCGGGGGAAGAAGAGCACCGGGTTAAGGGCGGGCGGGCCCACAGAAGAGAAAGACTTAGCCAGTCACCTGGCGAACGGCGGGACGTGTGCTGATTTGCTAATGGCAGGCGCGCTTGATGAGATTGGCGAGCTCACCGAGCTTTTAGTGGTGCTTGGGAACGCGGACGACGCGGCGAAGCTTCAGCAGGCGGTGGGCGCGGCGCTCACGGCGCACGCCGAGGCGAGCGCCGAGGCGTTAAACGTTTTAGCGGCGTTGGCGGAAACGGAACGGAAAAATGCCCTTTCCGCTGGGTTGCCTGACCCTAATCCTGTGACAACGACAAACGCATGTCCGTGTCCCAATTGTGTCAAGTCAAAAAACAAAGGGTGCCTGGCGTCGCAAAGCACGCAGTGGAAGTGGGCGGTGCTGCGATTGCCGAAGGCGAACGACGACGCGCCTTTTTAGAGAGTTTTTATGTCAAGCAGTTGACTTTTCCTTTGCCTCAAAACAGTCACATCAACTCATCAACTAGTCACCTAGTCACACCAGCCCTAGCTCGTCGCGCACGTGGCCATCCCGTCGTCGCCGCCGTTACGCGGCCAGACCAGTTTGGGCGACCCGTTCCCGAGCCACCGTTCGTTCGGATACCCGAGGGCGTTTTGCACGAAGCGCGTGTAAACGGTTTTCTTTTCCTCGTCACCTCCGCAAACGGAGTCGTCCGCGTTAACGTGCGAGTGCCCGAACACGTGCGCTTTCGAGTTCAAAGAAAACGCGGTTTCGCCGATTGTTTCGTTTCCCATGACTCGAACCAAAGAAGACGTCCCGCGGTACACTTGAGACAGGGGCACGAAGTGCGAGAAGGTTACGACATTTTTTTTGTCGATGGATTGGAAGCAACTCTCAAAAAGCTTGTGTGAAAAAAGAAAGTTGTTTACGCTTTGGAAGAACAAACCGATCCCCTGGGAGGGGGAGGGGGGTAAGTGGGAGTGGGAGTTGTTAGACATGCTCGTTAGACATTCTAAAAAAAAAGGAGTGGGCACTTTTTGAAAACTAACGCAAAAAATATGTACTTACCGGCGAGTGCGAGTTCCGCGGTTCGTTTTGCGTCCCAACACAGGATGGCCATTTACACCCGGCGTCGAAGTCGCGTTCCACCTGGGTGTATGCCCGGTTTGAGTGGCCGCCAAACGCGTCGTCGTACCAGCCGATAATGGGGACGACCAGGACGTCGGCGGATGTACGATTTTTTTTCTCGTCATTCGAGTTTATTTTCCCCTCTCGATCCACGTTGATCCCGGTTGTTCCCGGCAACACCGTGGGAGAGATTCGCACCCCGCACTCCACACAAACGTCAATCAGCGCTTTTAGTTTCCCCAACGAGTCATCGGGGTACCCAAGTCGGGTCGCGTCGTTCGCGCGTGTAGGCGTCGCGGCGGGTAACCAAAGCTCGTGGTTGCCGAAAACCCAAAACACCTCTTCGAACTTTTGTTTCAACGATGTGAAAACCGTGCGGCACACGTCCACGGACGTCGCCACGTCGCCCGCCACGATCAGCGCGCTGTTCGGGGGGTATTTGGGTAACTGGTTGACCCATGTGAGGTTGGCTTTCATGTCCGCGTGCAGGTCGGATATTGCGTAGACGCGCCACGAGTGCGTTTGAGTTGACGGGACGTGCGATGCGAGATTGGTAGCCTGACCGGGACCTGATGTCGATGTTGGGGGCGTCGCCCGGTTCGGCGGTGGCGAGGCTTTGGCGGCATCCAGAATCGCGTCCGTGATGAAGGCTAGGTACTCATCCTTAGTACGCGGGGCATACCGCGGCTCGGACATTTCGCACTCCAAAGGAGGCGCCGCGGGTGGGGGAACCCAAGCCATCGATTTGTGAGAGGGAAGTTGAACCGTCCCAGATTTTGGGGACGAAAATAAAAAAACGCCCTCTCGGAAGCCTCGACGCACAACGACGCGCACGACACCCAGCCACCGCTGACCATTATACCACCTAAATCACTCAGTGGTGCGGCCAAGCGCGCGCGCAGAAGAGCGCGTGTAGCGCTCGCGACAGATACGCACCAGTCCGACGCGCAAGAAGCTATCCCCGGCCTTCTCAACGACATCGTCATCACGCACGTTCTCAGATCTGCGCATTTCGACGACCCCGCCGATCTCGCACGGCTCCCAGCGGTGAGCCGCGCGATGCGCGACGCGGTGGCGGCGACGGGGCTTGAGTTTGAGGAGCTTGGTGAAAAGCGTGCCGCGGAGCTCGTTTGTTTAAGCGCAATGAAGCGCTTGCATCGGCGTGGTCGCCTGTCGCGTCAAGAATACCTTTGTACGGCAGCGGCGTGGGGTGGAAATCTCGAGGAGTTGAAGGCGTTGCGCACGAACGGCTGCCCGTGGGACGCAGGCACGTGCGCGGGGGCGGCGAAGTGCGGGCACCTCGAGGTGATGCAGTAGTCGCGCGCGAATGGGTGCCCATGGAACGAGTACACGTGTCATCACGCGGCGCAGGGCGGGCATCTCGAGATGCTTCAGTGGCTGCACGCGAACGGATGCCCGTGGAGCGCACAAACGTGCACGATGGCGGCGTTTTCCGGGCGACTCGAGGTGCTGCGATGGGCGCACGCGAATAGGTGCCCGTGGGACGAGCAAACTTGCAGGGGTGCGGCGGAGGGCGGGAACCTTGAGGTGCTGCAGTGGTTGCACGCGAACGGGTGCCCGTGGGACGAGTGGACGTGCACGGCGGCGGCGTGGGGCGGGCACCTCGAGGTGCTGCAGTGGGCGCGCGCGAACGGCTGCCCGTGGAACGAGCAGACGTGCACAAGGGCGGCGGAGGGTGGGCATCTCCATGTGTCTCATTGGGCGTACGCGAACAGTTGCCCGCGTGACGGGAAAGAGCTTCACATCGCCGTTGAACTAGGCAACGAGGATATAGCACGGGTGCTGATCGAAGCGGGCGCGGACGTCAACAAAGCGGGGGATGACGGCGGGACGCCGCTGTTCATGGCCGCTCAAACTGGCCACGAGGCGATAGCACGGGTGCTGATCGAGGCGGGCGCGGACATCAACAATGCAATGGATGGCGGCGCGACGCCGCTGTTCATGGCCGCTAAAAACGGCCACGAGGCGATAGCACGGGTGCTGATCGAGGCGGGCGTGGACATCAACAATGCAATGGATGGCGGCGCGACGCCGCTGTTGATCGCCGCTAAAAACGGCCACGAGGCGGTGGTGCGGGTGCTTATCGAATTTGGTGCGAACGTCAACAAGGCACGGGATAACGGCGTGACGCCGCTGTTCATGGCCACTGGAAACGGTCACGAGGCGGTAGTGCGAGCTCTGATCGAGGCGGGCGCGGACGTCGACAAGGCGATGGATAACGGCGCGACGCCGCTGTTCGTGGCCGCTCAAGATGGCCACGAGACGGTAGTTCGGGCGCTGATCCAGGCGGGCGCGAACGTCAACAGAGATATGGATGACGGCAGGACGCCGCTTATCGTGGCTGCGGAAAGGGGCCACGAGCCAGTGGTGCGGGCGCTGATCCAGGCGGGCGCGGACGCGAACAAGGCGGGGGATGACGGCGCGACGCCGCTGTTTACGGCGGCTCAATTTGACAACGAGGCGGTGGTTCGGACTTTGATCGAGTTGGGTGCTGATTTGAACAAGGCGACGTATATCTGCATGACGCCGCTGCTAATCGCCACTGTAAAGGAGCACGAGGCGATTGTTCAGATTCTCACCGAGGCCGGCGCCGACGCCGGCTTGGGTGTCCCCGCGCGGCGTCGTCGGCGCTGAGAATCCAAACGTGCGACAACAGAAACGCGCCGGTGCGTACGATGGGCTGCTCCAAACCGGGCGGAAGCGAACTGGGCACTCGGTGTGCACGTGAAGCAATGCACGAGAAGAGACGAGCGCGCGATGTGGTACGGCCTGGTAGCCGTGTGTGTGCGAACAAAGACGTTAACCAAACTTTGACACTTTGCTTTTTTTTTCGTTCAGTTTGTTTTTTTTCAATCGCATTCGTCTCTACTCGCTCATCGCTACACGTGCGCGTCGCGTCGTTTCAGCCGTCACTCCGCGCCGGCCTTCCTGAGAATCTGGACAATCGCCGTGTGTCCCTGTTGAACGGCAATGAACAGCGGCGTATGGCCGTTATCCATTGCCTTGTTAACGTCCGCGTCCAACTCGATCAGCGCCCGCACTACCGACTCGTGACCTGTTTGAGCGGCGAAGTGCAGCGGCGTCACGTCGTCATCATTCGCCTTGTTAACGTCCGCGCCCGCCTTGATCAGCGCTCGAACAACCGCCTCGTGACATGTCTGGGCGGCGACAATAAGCGGCGTCGCGCCGTCATCCACCACCGTCGTGTGTCCCGTTTTGTCGTCGATGAGCACCACCTTCGCGGTGTCGTTATCCACCGCCTTGTTGACGTCCGCGCCCGCCTGGATCAGCGCCCGAACTATCACCTCGTAGACACGTACAGCGGCCATGAGCAGCTGCGTGAAACCGTTATCCGTCGCATTGTTGACGTCTGCGCTAGCCTCGATCAGCGCCCGTACCACTCCCTCGCGGCCATGTTGAGTGGCCATGTACAGCGGCGAATCGTTCTCATTCGCCGTCTTGTTGACGTCCGAGCCGGCTTGTATCAGCGCCCGCACCACCGTCTCGTGGCCATGTCCAGAGGCGATGTGCAGCGGCGTCATGGCTTTATCCATTTCTTGGTTGACGACCGCGCCCGCCTCAGTCAGCGCCTGCACCACTCCCGCGTGGCCGCATTGAGCGGCGATGTGCAGCGGCGACGCGCCGTCACCCGTCGACTTGTTGATGTCCGCGCCCGCTTCGATGAGCGCCCGCACCACCACCTCGTGGCCCTTTGCAGCCGCGATGCCTAGCGACGTCCAGCCGGCAAAACTCGCCTTGTTGAGTTCCACGCCCGCCTCGATAAGCAACCGCACTACCGCCTGGTCGCCCTTATCAGCAGCATTGTACAGCGGCGTCACGCCGTTATCATTTGCCTTGTCGATGTCGGCGCCCGCTACGATCAGCGCCCGCACCACCGCCTCTTTGCCAACTTGAGCTGCGATGGACAGCGGCGTCGAGCCGCTATTTTCTGACTTGTTGATATCTGCGCCCGCTTTGATCAGTACCCGCACTCCGGCTCGTGGCCTTGGCAAGCCGACATGAACAGCACCGTACAGCCGTTATCTTCCGTCTTGTTGACGTCTGCGCCGGCTTGGATCAGCGCCCGTACCACCGTCTCGTGGCCCCTATCAGCAGCGGCGAGCAGCGGCGTCACGCCGTCATTCCCCGCCTTGTTGATGTCGGCGCCCGCTTCGATCAGCGCCCGTACTACCAACATATGGCCATTTGACGCGGCGACGAACAGTGGCGTCCGTCTTTTGTCACCCTCCCCGTTGTTTATGTCCGCGCCCGCCAGGATCTGCGCCTGCACCACTACCTCGAGGCCGTTTGCAGCGGCGCGGTACAGCAGAGTTATGGGTGGCGCCATCGTGTGCGCGTCGTTGTGTGTCGTTGCTTCCTAGGAAAAGGCGTTTTCGGGAAACGAAAAGTCGTGGCTTTTCGAAACGCTTTTCTCGGAAGCCTCGACGCACAACGACGCGCACGCGACACCCGGTCCACATGTCCTCCGACGCATCGCATACTGCCATGACTGCCGCGAGCGGTGATGCCGCGACCGCCACTACTCCCGCGAGCCCTATCGACGCGCAAGACGCCATCCCCGGCCTTCTCAACGACATCGTCATCACGCACGTTCTTAGATCTGAGCATTTCGACGATCCGGCCGATCTCGCACGGCTTCCAGCGGTGAGCCGTGCGATGCGCGACGCGGTGGCGGCGACGGGGCTTACGTTTAAGGAGCTTGATGCGGATGCAGCCGTAGAGCTCGGATGTTTAAGCGCGGTGCAGCG
>Ga0307488_10005823_pt1 | contig 10178 bp, 11 predicted proteins | sample SB02metaG_FD_202248 | JGI IMG/M metagenome (GOLD analysis project Ga0307488, IMG submission 202248) | Sea-ice brine microbial communities from Beaufort Sea near Barrow, Alaska, United States - SB 0.2 | ecosystem: Environmental > Aquatic > Marine > Coastal | place: USA: Alaska | collected...
TGGAATAAACGCGATGAGGTCATTAATTCACTTGAAGTATTTAGAATGATGTGTATGGAAATGGATACTAATAATGAGAGCAGTTCGGGGACAACCCAATCTTTATATATGGCATATGAGTATTATTCAGAAAACAACAAAAATACTTATACAGTCAGTAAGCGATATTTTGAGAAAATTGCTAGAGAGATTATAGATAAACACGTCGATGAATATGGTGTTATTTCTTCCAGTTGGTGGAAATAAAATATTAAATTCCGCAAAACAATACATATAAACCCCATAATATTTATGTTTATGAATTATATAAATATAAATATTCATGACTTGCACAGTGGAAATAATGGGTGGTCTTGGAAACCAATTATTTCAAATCTTTACTTTGATTTCTTATAGTTTAAATGAAGGTATTGGATTTTATTTTGAAAATAAACAAATAACTTATGGTTGGAGGAAAAAAAATTATATAAACACGCCAATGCTTTCGTTTTTGAAAAGTTATGTTAGAAAAGTAACAAAAACTAGTATTTTTAGAGAATCAAACGCTATAAATTACAATCCAATACCATCATTTAAGAAATATAATAAAAATGTAAAATTACATGGATACTTTCAATCGTATAAATATTTTGAAAATAAAAAACTAAACATAATAAGTGCTCTGAAAATACATGAACTTCAAAAACAAGTAAAAGCACGATTTCAATCAGTAAGCCCTATTTCTCTCAATAATACTATTTCAATCCATTTTCGTATAGGGGATTATATTAATATTGAAAAGGGACAAATTATATTACCACTTGATTATTATGAAAAAGCATTGGAACAGTTGTTAACGGATACACCCGAAAAACAAGATTGGAATGTATTATATTTCTTTGAAAAACAAGATGTGGAGAGAATTAATACAAATATTGGTAAATTAAAGGAAAATCCAAAGTTTTCAAAATTAACATTTATACCGATAAATCACGCATTAATGCCAGAAGATTGGGAACAAATGATCTTAATGTCATTATGCCAACATCATATAATAGCGAATAGTAGTTTTAGTTGGTGGGGAGCTTATTTAAACTTAAACAATCAAAGACCAAATGTCTACTATCCATCACAAACATTTATTTCCAAAAATGATGATGAATATAAAGATTTTTATTTACCTTATTGGAAAATGATTACAAGTATTTGAATGAATTATAATATAAATATAATTTTAAATATTATGAATATGAAATTAGATTGTGTGTTAACAGCTGTAAATGAAAATATACTATATTTAGATTTTGTTCCAATTTTTATAAAAACTTGGAATAAATTATATCCAAACGTAGATGTTAAAATTATATTAGTGTCTAATAATATTCCAGCTAATTTAAGGGATTATGAAAAGAACATTATTTTATTTAAACCAATAGAAAAAATGTCTACGGCATTCATAAGTCAATATATACGTTTATTGTATCCAGCTTTGTTAGATTATAAAAATGGAATTATGATAACTGATATGGATATATTACCAATGAACCGATCATATTATACTAAAAATATAGAACAATTTGAGAATGATAAATTGGTTTATTTAAGAAATGTGTTGTTAAACTCTAAACAAATAGCCATGTGTTATAATGTTGCAACTAACAAAGTATGGAGTGAAATTTTTCATATTAAAAATATAGAGGATATAAAAAATAGATTAGTTGATGTGTATTCATCAATTAATTATCGTGTAGAAGTGGTTAATGATAATAATGAAAGTTGGTGTACTGATCAAAGTCATTTATTTAAATATGTTTGTAACTGGAACAATAAGACTAATAATTTTCGCATTTTAAATGATCAACGTACAGGATATCACCGACTTGATAGAAATAGATTTATTTTAAGTAAAGATATAATTGAAAATATAAAAAATGGTATTTATAGTGATTATCATTGTTATAGACCCTATTCAAAATATAAAGAAATTAATGATAAAATATATGAATGTCTTTAATTATTTAAATATAAATTTGTATATATTTAAATAATGTTAATACACGCTTGTAGATTTGATTTGATAGCGAAATATTTATATATAAAATATAAAGAAAAAAATATTAAATCAAGTTTTTTTAAAGAACTATATCATAAACATTTGATTACTTTTAATAACTGTTATGAATTACCCGATTTACATTCAAAAGAACAAATAGATAAGACTAATATTGAAACTTTTATTAATAATTTTGATAAATTAATAGAAAGTATTAAATTTAATGGTTTCAATAAAAAATATCCTATACCTATGGGAAATAATAATATTATTATTAACGGGGCACACCGTTTAATAGTTTGTTACTACTTTAACATCATTCCTGAATTTATAAAAATAAATGAAAATGGAAATACAAGTTATAACTATAGTTTTTTTTTAAATAGAAAACCAAATCCTCCATTGGATAAACTATATGCAGATTCAATGGCATTAGAATATATTAAACATAATCCAAAAATAAGAACAATGATAGTTTATCCTACTGCTTTCAATAGTGAAAAACTTTTATATATTTCAAAAATTATTAGTGAATATGGATATATATATTATAGTAAAAGTGCCGGTCTATCAAAGAAAGGAATAAATAATTTAGTTAAAGAATTGTATCGAGGTGAAGAATGGATAGGAGGATTATTTCCTTCTGGATTTTCTCCAGGTGGAAAATCTCAACGATGTTTTACAGATATACCACATCCTACTACTATTATTTTAATTGAAATGAAAGATACTAATAAATTAGTTGAACTAAAAGAAAAATGTCGCGCAATATTTAACATTGGAAAACATTCATTACATATAAGTGATTTTCAAGAAGATACATTTCGTGTGGCATCTTCATTATTAAATAATAATTCAATTGATTTTTTAAATAATGGAACAAATGATGTAAGTGAAAATACTAAAAATTTACTTACAAAATATTTTGATAAAATAAAAAATAACAATGAAGATTTTTGTTTAACATCCAGTTTGATAATGGAAATGTATGGATTGAGACAAGCAAAAGATATTGATTATTTACATAAGGATAATATGGAAATAAATTTAAAAGATGTAGGATTACATAGCGGAAAATGGGAAAATTATTATCATATTCATAAAGATGAAATAATATATAATCCTGAAAACCATTTTTATTTTAATGGATTTAAATTTGCTACTTTAAATGTTATTAAAAAGATGAAGGAAAAACGAGGAGAACCGAAGGATATCAATGATATTAAATTAATCAACCAATAATTTTTTATCTTGTTCCCATTTATTTTTCCAATAATTAGTGTTTAAATAATTATAATTAAAAGTTCTTGTTTTAAATTCTTCTAATTTTTTTTTTAAGTATTCCTCCGTTATTTCATTTATATCATGATATAATATAATTGGTAAATTATTTGCCCAATCTTCAAAAGCTAAATGATAGGGCATTAAAGGAATAGAACCTAATTGAAGCGTCATCCATGTTCTACCACAATCAATACCATTGCCAAAAGGAGAAATTACAAAAGAATGATTATAAACATTATCCATAAAAATATTATCAGGCAAATACTTATTTGTTTTATATTTACACAAATTTGTAACCCAAATTTTATTATTAAAATAATTATACACATTGGTTCTATGTTTACTATTTGTTTCTAATGAAAAACACATAAAAACCAAATTGTTAATAACAGGTTTTTTATTATTAATCATTACTTGTTTAAAATTAGAATGTTTATATATTTCACAATTATTTTTAGAATTTCCAATCCAAGTTCCAGATAAACTACCCATGGGTAATGATATTAAATTTATATCCTTATGATTAATATTTATACCATACCATTTAATTATATTTGAAGGTCTATTAATAAATATATTAGACTCAATTGAATAATCGGAACAACCAGAAATTAATATAAATTTTTTATTAATATTTCTAATTTTATTAAAAAAATTTAAAATTGTTGAATAATCTAATTTATAATATATAGTAATTACTGATCTTAAATCATTTTTTACTTGTTCAACAAATTGTGAATTATATCTTATTTCACATGTTATACCTTTATCTAACCATTCTGTATATGAATAAACATAATCACATTGTCTTACATAACGTAAATTACATATTAAATCTTCTTGCGGAACAGATAATTTCATAATATAATATTTAATATATAATAAATTTTAAATATTAATTTACAATAATATATAATCCTGAAAACCATTTTTATTTTAATGGATTTAAATTTGCTACTTTAAATGTTATTAAAAAGATGAAGGAAAAACGAGGAGAACCGAAGGATATCAATGATATTAAATTAATAAGTAAAACATAAATATAAAAATATATTGTAAACAATATGTATAAATGATAAATATTATTTTTTATTGTAATTGGGGCAATAATCCAGTAGAATTATTAAATAGGTATAAATTAATGACAAAAAATAATATTGGAAAGTGGAATAATTTAAATGGTGTTTGTAATATTAATACTGCCGATGTTATAATATTTATTGAGGGTATACCTAAAAATTTTAACTTAAATCTATTAAATAATAAAAAGTTTATTTGCTTCCCAAGAGAACCTTTAATTCACAAAAATTGGGAACAATTTAAATTTCTAACTGGATATACATATGATAATTTTATCCATGTAGTTACAAATCCACAATTTATAGATAAAAATTATGATTTTTTAAGTAATCTAGAATATAATGAACATAAAAAAAAATTTTCAGCTATTATATCAAATAAAATTAATAGTTCAGGATATAAATTGAGAAGAAATTTCTTAATAAATTTATCAAAAACTTATCCAAATTTATGCGATATATATGGTGCTGGATGGAAGAATGAGTTAGGTAGTTCATACAAAGGTGAATTAGAAGGTTATCATAAAAATGCATTGGGGAAAAATACAAAATTTACAGGATTAATAGATTATAAATATTCACTATGTATAGAAAATTGTAGTAGAGAGAATTATTTTTCAGAGAAATTTACAGATGCAATATTATGTTGGACTATACCAATTTATTATGGTTGTATAAATATTAGTAAATATTTTCCGAAAGATAGTTATTATGAAATAAATATAAATGACGAAGATTGTATAGAAAAAATAAAAGAAATAATAAATAAACCAATAACCGAGAAAAATATAATAGCATTAAAAGAAGCGAGAAATTTAATATTAAATAAATATAATATTTGGAGTGTAATAGAGAAAGAGTTAAATTTATGATTTATGTTTAGTAATAATACAGTTATCGTCAAAATATTTTTGGATAGATGTATTAATATTTTTTTCATATTTATGAATATATTTATTATTAACTGCAATAATTAAACCGTCGGCTGATACAGATTCTTGTATAGTATGTTGAATTAAAATATGAAAGTTGTTAGAAATTAAATTTTTGATACATTTAGAGTGCATATTACCGTGAGTAGATATTATAAAAATTCCTACTTTATCAAAAACATTTTTTGCTCCAATTAACATATCTTCTTCTGCGCCTTGAATATCAGAATGTAAAACATCAATAAATAAATTATTATTATTATTAATAATTTTTTCAATATTATATTGTGGCATATTCATTTTAGTATTATCCCAATCAGTAAATGTATCTTGTTGAATATAATTTTTTCCAATAAAACCATTAATAAATACAAATTTATTTAAATCAAATTCATTTAATTTAATATTATTAATGCCTTTATTTAATTTATTAATATTAGGTTCAATACATATGTTAAGACCATCAGTAATGTTTTTTTTAAACCACATAGAATAGTAAGCCCAAGCACATCCAAGTTCTAACATATTAGCATTTTTTTCTAATAGATTTAAGACATAATAGAAACATAACTCTTCTTGTGGCTCATGATGACCTTTAAGATTTGCAATTATTTCATTCATCCAAGGACTATGATAGCAGTCATAATGTATTTTAAGTCCATTAAACATATATTGTATTTTTTGATTATTTTCAGTAACAACTTGTCCACCATTTTTATTTTTTGGTATTTTTTCACAATCTTTACAACTAGATGTTAATTTTATTCTTTCCGTCGTTCTCATATATATATATATATATAAATATATATATTTATATACAATAAATTATAAATAATATATATATTGAATATAATATTAAATCAATTATTTTTTTTAAATAATTTATCACATTCAATTTGTTTCATAAATAAATAGTTACGTTCAATAAAAAACTTCATAAGTTCTTTATCATTATAATTATCTTCAATTGTAATAACATCAATATTGTAAGTATTAAAATCTAATGTTTTAAGAATAGAAAGTTCACTACCTTCTGTGTCAATTGATAAAAAGTCAATATTTTTAATATTATATTTATCAAGTATACTATTTAATTTTTCAGTTTTAACATTAATAATTTCATGTCCTTTATTATTCGGATTTTTTATTTCTTGATTAATACGAGTTACATGTCGAGAGTCATATTTATTAACTAATCCAGATAAACCTAATCCATAACCTTTGATATCTAAGAATTTAGTATCTTCTTCGACGTCAGATAATATAGAATGTATACAATTACATTTTCTATTAGTGATTAATTTGCCATATGCATCTTTTCTTGCTTCAATTGCGATACCACTCCAATTAAGTGTTTCTTCGAAAAATTTACAATTACTAAAACGAACACCATCATCAGCTCCGATTTCTAAAAAAAAACCTGGGTCAGTTTTATTTTTGAAAAAAGTATTATAAATATACTCGTCTTGGTTCCATTGTGAATAATAAGACATTTATGTAATAGATATTAATAATATTTTAAATACTTATTATTTACAATTAATATCTAAAAAATTATTTTACTTTTATATATAAATCTAAAAAAACTTTCACAATTAAATGAACAAAAATTGTTATTGAAAACTTAAAAAAATAAATACACCTATGAAGAATAGTATCATTGATATAAATAGTTATAATTTTTGTATTGCTAATTGATAACCTTTATGTATTAATTTATATTTACCTTTATAATTTACTAGCCAATTATCCATACATATTTTAATTTCTCCAGCATGACCACCTCCATAATCATCCATCCACATTATACCACCCGTTTTTAAAAATGAAAAGGAATTTTCCATATCATCTTTAATAAAATTAGGTTCATGACATCCATCTATATAAATAAGATTAAACATTTTTTTGTTGGTTTTAAAAAATTCATTACTCATCATTTTATGATATGATACTTTCGGAGCATTTTTACTTATATTTATATTATGTTTAAAAATTTGTTCAGTTTTTAATGTTATATTTCTCGAAGAAATCTCTTGATTTGTTCCACTTAAAATATAAGGATCCACACAATCTAATGTTGATTCCGGATTATTCAATATATTATCTGAAAAAGCACAGGATGATAATCCCTCAAAGCAACCAATTTCCAACATATTAATCTTGTTATTCTTTGAAATGTTCCTAAATAAATTTTTTCGTATTTCAGAATTAACAAACCAGGTTTGTGTATACATATATTTTGATAAATCCAAATTCATCATATTTATATAATAAACATATATATATTATATAGGTATATAAACGTAATATACCTATATATTACGTTTATATATTATATTTATATTATCATTTATATTATATTATCATTTAATTAACAAAATTATATTTTTATCAAATACTAGCTTATTTAAGGTGTTTTATCGTATACTATTTCATTTGGATAATTAAAATCATTCATATAATTTATAATTTTAATTAATATTTATATATTTTTTTATAAAATTTTTATATTTAATTTTTTATATTATTATAAAAAAAATAATATTAATTTACATATTCCAATTATATCCATAACTAACATTACCTTGTTGTATATCTGAATATCCATCCCGTTGTCGGGTAATATGCATTTTAACACAATAACAATTAAAAATAGGTTGTAATATTTTTGCATAAAAAACATCTATTTCTTTATCATATCCTTCAATATTATTTAAAATATATTTCATAGCTTTTTCAGTAATACAATATGAACCTGTTGTATGAGTGCCTATAACTTTATTAACATTATTTGAAACATATTTTTTTGTTCCCAAATGTGAACCTGCAAGATATAACATATCATATGTATTATTTATTTCTTTGGCATATTCAAATAATTTATCAAAATTATCAATAAATTCAGTATCATCTTCTAAAATTAAAATATTTTTGTAATTACGTTCCAAAGCTATTTTTATTATTTCAATATGACTTTTTAAGCAACCGAGACAACCTCTTCTATAATTCAAAAACTTAAATGGATGAACATTTTTTTTATTATGAAAACAATAGTTTTTATTCCACTTGTCTACATCTTCTAATGTAGGTCTAACACCATCAAAAAAATCATAATTTGTAATATTTTGTTTTTTTAATTCATCAATTATTTGAATTTTTCTATCTGTTCTCTCCGGTAAATTTATAATAAAAATTTTATCAAGATTCATATATTATAATTTATTTAAAAGATTAATATTTAAATAATGATAATTAAACTATTATAAAATGAATAATACTTGTTTAATATGGTTAGTAAATAAAATAGATAAAATATGTAAACCAACACAGGAAAAACGTATTTTAATGACAAAAGAAAGTGTTAAAAATGTAACCAAACATATAAAATTAAACTTTATTTATATTTATTAAAATTATTATAAACTAAACAATTTAATTATATTTTAAACTCTTGATCTTGCTGCCCAAAAAGGATATTTTAATGATTCCCCTTTTCCAAATGGTACCATCCATGATTCATCTCCATCAATAATCACCGAACCATGTATTTTCCTTATTAAACTAAAAACACTTTGTTCGTGACGATTTTCTTTAAATTGTGAATGTTGATTTATTTTATTATAATAATCAGTAAACATTAATGGGTTATCATTTAATGCTTTAATAAATAAATCCAATAATTTCATTAAATGTGAATTTTTCTTTAAAACTAAAATACCTCCCAAATATTGTCCCGAATTTCCAATTTCACTTTCTACTTTTACATTAAAATAATCAAAAATCTGACTCGTAGTCCAATATTTCTCTCTTTCCAACCCACCCGGTCCAGTATTTCCACTCATTTGAAATGACATTGTACCATAATCACTTATATCTAACAATCTTATATATTCATCAAATCTTTCCCTTCCTCCATTATTTAAATAACAACCTGCGTCCAAATAAACTAAAAAATCATTATCATTCAATTGCATTAATTTATTATATAAAATAATAGGCCTCCATATCCAATAACCTGCGCCTCGTGGTAAATCTAAAATATGTTTAAATTTTTTTATAAAATTTTCTGGTAAATCTTCAGGTCCATAACCAGTAATAGTTTTAAAGTTATAAAAATTGTTCGCCTGTTTTAACAAACGTTGTTTTGCCACCTCAAATTTACTATTCGCATAAGTTATAAAATGTATTGAATATTTTGATTCCATATATTTTATATTATTAACTAATTATTTTTAATCTTTTTAAACCAATAATCCAAATATATTTTTTCCATTTTATATTCATTATTCTGTTTTTTTTTACTTATTTCCTCAAACTTATTATTTAAAAATTCTTCATTAATATCATCCCAACCATCAACTACTACAATAGGTAAGTCTTCATATAATTCATTAATAGATGAGGATAAAACAATAGGAATCATATCTAAATATAAAGCCTCCCACGTCCTATGACAGTCTTCTCCTGCTCCTCGCGGAGATAATATAAATTTATATTTGGAGAGAATATCATAACATTTTGGATCGGTAACAGAAATTTTTATTACGCCTTCAATATATGTTTTTCTATAATATTCTTTTATAAAAGGAATATTTTCTATTACATCACAATAAGATTGCCACTCATTAGTTACTTTATTATGTAATTTCTCTCTTGACTTATCGGTTGTTAAAGAACAATTAATACACATTAATTTTCTCTCCATTGGATTAACTAATTTTACTGTCGCCAAATATTTTTCCAACATTACTTGCTGTCTATCATAATTAAGACCAATTGGGAAAGCCGTTACTTTGTCGTGTTCATATGGCTTGTTCCACGTATACCAATGTTTTAACAATGGATGACTTA
>Ga0307488_10005824_pt1 | contig 10178 bp, 6 predicted proteins | sample SB02metaG_FD_202248 | JGI IMG/M metagenome (GOLD analysis project Ga0307488, IMG submission 202248) | Sea-ice brine microbial communities from Beaufort Sea near Barrow, Alaska, United States - SB 0.2 | ecosystem: Environmental > Aquatic > Marine > Coastal | place: USA: Alaska | collected 2017-05-06
TTAATTTGTATATTCTTTATCGCGGGCAAGCTCTCTAGAAGGCAAACCTCCGCGAATCCATCCATCAGCCGCAATATTTTCAATTAAATTCGCTGGATTATTAATAGTCGCTTGCAACGTAGGTATCATGGGGGTTTGTGAGTATTGCATATAACTAACTTCACTGCTAGGGTTAATACTTTTTTTATTGTTTGCAAAATCGCCTTGCTGAATCTGTGCTTCTAATACAGGATCCGATTTTCCACGACCTAAATAAGGAACCGTAGAAAACATTCGCTGGTTCAACGAAATACGGCATTTGGGTTTAGACATATTATTTAATAAAAGTTTGGAACTTTCATCTATATTTGAACCACCAATGCTTAATTGATGGCTTCCTGTAAAATTAACGTTAGGCTGGCTTAACGCAAAATCCATAGGAGTAGATAAAGGACAAGACGGTCTAAAGGTATCAAGCAAATAATTCGCATATTCCGAGTTTTGCAATGTTCTTTGACTAGCGTCTGTTTTGTCATCACCTAATCTGGTTGTTTGTTGAAATTTATAATTGAATACAGAAGCCATTATAATATATATTATGATTAAATATTATAATTTTAGATACTATAATTTTAGATACTATAATTTTAGATATTAATAATTTGTCCATCGAGGAGGCATATTTCGTGTGCATCCTAATTCGTTATCAGTTACATCACGACAAGAAACCATATCACCATAACAAAATTCTCCAAATGATTTTTGGTCGTTTGGTATAGTAGTATTTGGCATCGGATGCCATGCTCTCATAGATTGATCAAATGAAAAATTATCTCCTAAATCTTTGAATAATCTCTCATCTATTGTTGTTGTATCGTCAAAATTATTAACAATGAATTCTTTTGTTTTTTTATTCATTTCATTTTCAACTAAAGGATTAAATGCAGGAGCAGCTTTATTTCTAGATGGATCATCTTGGATTTCAGGCAATAATACATTCATACCAGGGTTACTCGTAGTTGGTTGAGTAAATTCGCCTTTTACAACATTATAAATATCCATATTTTCAAAATTTTCCTTTTTACTCTCTTTCTTTTTATTTGTAATGAATAAAAGGACAATTGCACCTAAAGTCACTATTCCTGAAATAAGTATTTTAATGTTTTTTGATAATAAAAATCCTAAGATAGTAAATAGTAGTACAATTCGAGTGATTGCATTTAATTTTGATTCGAATGACATATCAGATGATGGCCATATTTGTTTTATCTCGTCTGTATTTAATAAAATAGATGGATTATCTAACCAAAATGGCGTAGTCATTTATATATATAGTCACAAATATTTTATAACAATAATTATTACTTTGATCACTAATTTTTCTTATTTTTCTTTTTCTTCTTCTTAGCGTTATTACTTTTATTAGGTTGTTCTCCTCCTTCTGATTGACTTTGAGTTTGACTTTGAGTTTGTCTTTTGCTTCTTTCAACATCTTCGCCTTTGCTAAAAACCAGATTTTCAAATCCAGGTGTTGTTTGGGAAGAATTGTTATTTTTATTGTTGTATGCAGAAACAGCTTCAGCCGCAGCCGCACTAGCAGCAGCCGCTTTTTTTTCCGATAATTTTTGCAACAATCTTTCTTTGTTTTTTGCATTTTTCAAATTGCGCTCTATATTTGCTTGCATTGCGCTAACATTCATCTTACCTCCACCTTTTCCACCCATGCTTGATGCCATGCTAGGATTCATTCCCATTTTACTAAGCATACTTTGAATATTACCCATTCCAGGCATATCTTTCATTTTTTTCATCATTTCACTTGCTTCCTGTAATAATTCACTTTCTTTCATATCGCCTTCTTTGATCTTTGTATCCAACTTCGAACCAACACTTTTGACTAAACCCATTAATTTTGTTGGGTTTTGAATAAGACGTTTAAATACATCATTGATTGAGCCAGCGTTTTCATTATCAATATTTAAATCAGACGCAGTCTCTTCGGCAATTTCTCTTGCTAATTTGCCTAGTTTACCATTCATCATACTAGTAACGTGTTCGTGAATATCACTTGGATTCGGCAAATCTTCTAAATTAATACCTTCGCTTTCTTTTTTTGAAGCATTATTCGTCTTAGTCTTATTATTGGCATCCTCACTGTCATCCTCGCTATCATCATCACTATCGTTATTTACTTCACCATCTTTGCCTCTTTGATTAGTTTGACCTTCATTATGCGTTGTTTCTGAATCGTCACTAAACAATGATTGCATATTCAAAATCGTTTCTTCAATTTTACTTTTAAATTCATCCTCATTTATTGCTTCAAATAATTTTGCAGTATCGCCAAATGTATTACCATCTGAAATATTTGTCACAACTGTAAATAATACCAATTGCAAATATTTCCATAGTGTTTCGCGTGTTTTATCGGTTATATTTTCACTCCACAGTAGTTTAAAATTTATGCCAGGTAAAAATTCAACATCATCCTTCTTAAATATATCTTCATTTTGATAAAGAATATCAAAAAAATTAACAGGATATTTTGTTTTACAAAAAATAAATAAATACTTTAATGCATGTTCGATTGCATTTGTGTCATCTTGTTCAAAAACTAATGTTCTTAAATATTGATTTAATGTAGTTTCTTGTTCTGGAAAAGATACCAAAATATCTTTGGTCATATCAACAATAATTTTTTTGAATTCATCTGGAACTTGAATCGGTTGAGTTGAACTATCATTAGTCGTAGTTGTTGAATCCATATTATTATATATTTGATTTTAATACTTTATATTTAAATCAAACTTTAATGATATATTATTATTAATTATTGTTTTTTAAAGTTGTATATAATTGACCAATTTTTTTAAGATTTTGCAAATATTTTATTACATTCTGCTTCTCATTTTCATTCATATTTTTAATCGGAATTCTTAAACAATCTATTTTTTCAAAAAATGAGATTGCATCCTTATTTTTAATTAATGTTATATTTGTTTTATAATCACTATTAACAAAAAAATTCAAATCACCATTTTCTATTTCATTTCCATAAATATTTGAAAAATGTTCAATAAACGATTTAATAACCATTTTACTATTAAAAATAAGTCCTTTTGTTATTGATTTACGTGCAGCTATTATCTCTTTATCTGCTGGAACTACTAATTCAATATCATTCATAAACTCAATAAAATGGTTGTTAAACGTCTCGATAATTTGGGATTTATTCATATAATTAATATAAATTAAACTATATTTTTTAAGTTATATTCAAACATATATAAATGTTTTATAAAACTATAAAACAAATGTTTTATTATTAAGTTCATTTAACGGCGTGGATTCATATCTGAATTACGTTGTTGATTTAATTGTTCCAAAGAGACTTGCCCTATTTTGTCGGGTTCATATGTATCAGGTGGTGTGTCAATATCGCTTGTATGATCTAAACTTGCGTAATGATGTTGTTGGCGCATTCCACCGTCCCCTTTTGCTGAAAGAGATGTTGAATCTTGGTCTAAAAAACTATAATTGTCTGAAGCAACACCAAATCCACAATTATTGATTGAAAACGCTAAAGGTTCTCCATTATTTTTAACCACCGAATTTGTATGTTTCACATTAGTTGATTCTAAATAATTATTTATATCATTCCCAAATAATACTTGATGTCCTTTATTTAAAAGTAAAAGTGCAGGAACTTTAGTTATGGTAGGAGGTAGTAATATATCTTGCCCATTTTCTAAAATAACATATGTCGCTCCATTACTTTTTTTAACTCTTTTATCGATATTTATAAAATGCATATCTTTTTGTGTATTTAATTTTGATATAGTTTGTAATAATCTTTTACTATTATCACAATAATTGCTATAGTATATAATAGAACTCATTATATAAAAATAATTATTTATAAAATTTATATTAAACTTATTTTTTTTTATTATCATTAATTAAAAATATCATTAATTAAAAATATCATTAATTAAAAATATCATTAATTAAAAATATCATTAATTAAAAAATCGATTTAATATAATATCTTTAAAATATAGTATAGTAATCAAAATGAATCCAGTTATTAGTCAAATTACCGAAAATAACTCTATCTTGAATTTTACACTAAGTGGTGTAAATACAAGTATCGCAAATAGCTTACGTCGTATTTCTAGCGAAGTTAAAAGTGTTGTTTTTATAACTACGCCTCATGAAAAAAACAATGCCACATTTCTTAAGAATACATCACGAATGAATAATGAAATATTAAAGCAACGTTTAAGTTGCATTCCAATTATGACTGATACAGATTTTCCAATTGATGAATACATACTTGTTGTAAATAAACAAAACCAATCAAATACAATTGAATATGTGACAACCAATGATTTCAAAGTAGTAAATATAGAAACATTACAAGAAGATAAGGAATTAACTAGAAAATTATTCCCAGAAAATAAAATTACAGGTGATTATATAGAATTAGTTCGTTTACTTCCACGGATTTCGGAAAATATTGAAGGCGAACAATTATCGCTGAAATGTAAATTTGCAATTGCATCTTCAAAACAAGACAGCGCATTTAACATTGTATCCACATTTGCTTATGGAAACACTTTAGATAAGACACGTATTCAATCTGCTTTAACTGAAAAAAAAACTGAATTTTCAAAATTATATTCTTCAAAAGAAGAGATTGACTTTGCTCTAAGAGATTGGCAACTATTAGAAGCAAAGCGTTTATTTGTTCCCGATTCATTCGATTATACAGTAGAGACAATAGGACAGTATACAAACATGAATGTTGTATTTCAATGTTGCGAGTTAATGATAGCTAAGTTAAAGAAATTACAAGATACTATTCAAAGTGAACAAAATGTAATTAATGCTTCAAATACAACTATTCCAAATAGTTTTGATATATTTTTGAAAAATGAAGATTATACACTAGGAAAAGTGGTTGAATACGTATTGTATACATCGCATTATAATAAGACATTGAATTATTGCGGCTTTCAAAAACCGCATCCACATATTGACGAATCATTAATACGCATCGGATTTAAAAATCCTACTGAAAAAATAACAGTTATTTCTTATATTGTAAATGCAGCGAATGATGCGATTGGTATATATGAAAAGATTAGTAAATCCTTTGATATTATTTAATTGAACTTTAATTCTAATTATGGTTTTGGATATTTATATCATATTTTTTAATTTAATATTTTATAAATAGTTATTTGTTTAATAGTTATTTATAAAAATTTCTACTATAAATATAAGATACTATGTCTAACAAAGTTAAATTACAATTAGGAGATATTATTGAAATAAATTCACCGAATGATTCTAGTATTCATAATAAAATATTTCACATAGACTATATAGATAAAGATAAAATACGTTTAGAAGAAGAAAATGGCAATGAAACTACATTAACATTTACTAATGGAAATATGGATAATGAATCAATTCTTAGTATTAAACTGAAGAGTAGATCTGAAGAAGAAGGATATGCTAGACAAAATAATTTATTAATAGGTGTATGGATTGATATTTATTTTGGAGGTGATTTACCATTAACATTAACTGGAAAAATTACCAATTTAGACGAAGATAAAATTGAAATTACAACGTATCCTAACAATGATGTTATTTTTATTGATTTTGAATACAAGGGTATTCCAGATGATTTACCAATAGAAAAAATACTAATACGCCGCACACCAGACATTAAGCAGAGTAATACCAAAAAAAATGATGCCGATGCCGATGCCGATGTCGATGTCGATGTCGATGTCGATGCCGATGCCGATGCCGATGCCGATGCCGATGTCGATGCCGATGCCGATGCCGATGCCGATGCTAGAGTGTTTGATGATGGTATGGCCGATGCTAGAGTGTTTGATGATGGTATGGCCGATGCTAGAGTGTTTGATGATGGTATGGACGATGATGGTATGGACGATGATGCTCGACAAAAAAAAGTAATTGAAGAAAATAAAACATTTATATTTAATGCAGATCAAATTAAATTTGGGGATGATTTGGATTCTATCACACAATACGTCGATGTTGATGAATCAGAACAAAGGTTTGAACTAGATAAACAAATCGACGATTTACTAGATGATATACTTTCAACTATACCCACCTCTCGCCGCACAGATTTAGTAAAGAATAATATTCACAAAATGATACAACGCTATAAAGAACTTCGCAGTATGTTTTCAGTATTTGATGAAAAGGGTCATGCAACATTACCAAAAACTCAAGGTTCACAACATAAGCCAGTTCTAGATGAATTAGAAAAAATGAAAAAACAATTATACTGGGCATTGCCTGTTGTTAAAAATATTAAAAAAATATATTATAATGAAAACAATGAAGAAGAAACAAATGAACTTCTTGAAATAGATTCAGATGATATTACAACTATCTCTTTTTATCAAGATAAAATAGATGAATTGGCCATTATGGAAAATTATGGACAAAATACCACATCATCTGAGAATAATAAATATAGTATGTTGCAAAAAGATTTAAACCGATTTTATACACCATTTAATTCAATCGATGATACAATGGCTGATAATATTATAGTAAGTGAAAAAGTAAATACAAATATTACAGCTATTGTCGATAATTTAGAAAACTTTTATTCTTCTGTCAAAGGAACTAAATATGTGCATGAAAAAAATAAACAACCTATATTTAAAAAACGGTTTACCCTACAATGTTATAATACCGGAACAACTGGATTAGAAGTAACAAAAATTCGGGGGGAAAACCCGATTATTAATAGAAAAAATTTAACACAAAATGATATGATCCAAATAAAATCATTAATTACTCTACCTGAACCTACTGTTCGATTCTCAAAAGTAAATTTACCCAATGTAACTATCTTGGAAAAGGCAAATTTAAATAAACATTTTTTAAATTATTGGAAATTATTAAAAGACAATACTAAGTTTTCAACCACAACTATTAGTAATATAAATAAACAACACAATTACGAAGCAGATGGTTTTTTAAAAAAAATTAGAAATTTTAAATTAGTTGAAGACACATTTACTCAGGAAGAAAAAAGATCAAAAGATAAATATCGTAAATTTTTAGATACAGTAATCCCAACTACACATTATTTATTCAATATGATTAAACCATTTTTGAAAGGACAATTATCAATACATGATATTTTATCTTATTTAGAACCATTTTTAATTTACCAATCTGACCTTTCTTTCATGCAGTATAAAGAAATGAATCAATATATCACAGATAAAATTTCCGAATATCGTAAAAAATATACTAGTATGTCACGCGAATATGGAAATATGAAAGGAACACAGTCAGTGTTAATGCCGTCATTAATACGTATATTAGACCAAAATGCCAGTTTGAGGGATAAAGTTCTAGATGTATATAAATTTACAAATAGCATTATGCAAATGTCAAATTCTGAATTCATGAAACGTATAATTGAATTAGATGGTGGTGTTTTTTATTATAATGCAGTTGCAATTATTTCAACCGACTTAATGATTGCCGATGGTTCGCGTGAAATTATTAATACTGATGTATTTTTTGATAAACTAAATGAAAAAAACGCTTCTGCTACTGCAGCTAATAGTAAAACTGCTACTGCAGCTAATAGTAAAACTAATACAAAAACATTAAAAGATGTAAAGACAAAAATGGATCAATGTAATCAATATAAATCTATCGCAAAACGTTATATTGACCTTGACGAACTTCAAGAAGACAATAATCAAGAAATATATTTTGATAAGAAATATGATACAACCGCTTATGATATCGGTATGAATTTTAAAGCCGATGATAATTTGCAATTACACGAAAAAATAAAATTCTATATTGAAAAGATTAAAAAGGTTAAAAACTTTGATGAAGAGCGTTCAAGGAGAGATGCCGAAGCGATCATTATTGGTAAACGTTTGGTTCAAGATGGCGATTATGCTATATTAGAATTAACCGACGAAACTAGTGCGAGTATACAATATTATATAAGACGCAATGAATCATGGGAATTAGACGAGTCAATTGATTCAAATGTATTTTCAGACAGCTTGAAAATGTTTTGTAATTTAAATGAAAAGTGCATTGAGGTAAAAGGTAGTTGCGAAGATATAAATACTGGAACAAATGAAATTAAGAAACATAATTTGAAATTGTTGTTAGATGAATATAATACAAATCTAGGTGTTACGAGAGATATTATTATAAATAAAATAGAACAAGAATTAAATATAGCAGATGGGCGTAGTGAAATTTTACGTCATATAAATAATGTCAAATTATATAAGAATGATATTAGAAAAATTAACATTGGTAATACAGTAGAAGAAAAAGAAATCATTGTATCACCAAAAGTTGGTTTGCGTGATACAATACTAGGACAAGGTGATATGGCTAAACGGAGCTTGGATATTTCAAGATTTGTTACTGCTTTTACGCGTGAAGCAAATATTGAAGCGGGTGAATCTAACTATTGGTTTTATTGTATCAAAACAAACGCACCGTTATTGCCGACCTTTATTCATAAATTGGCGATCACGTATCTAAAAAATGGTAATTATCGAAATATGTTGGATTTAATATGCGCTGAACAAGGAAAACTAAGTGACGACGGTGATAAATGGGTAGATAAACACAGTGGTTATATGATTCAAATGATTAAATTAAATACTGACGAAGAATATAACGAGGATGGATTTAAAGTTATCACTCACGCTGTTATCGAAAAAGATGTTGGAGAATTTATAATCGATTCAATTATCAATAATCAGGGACAACCAAAAATTCAGAAGCGTAAATTTACGACGCCTGATGCAATTAAAATATACAATGTAATTGACAGTTTGAGTAAAAATATGGATATTGATATTGAAAATAAACATGATTTTATTGTAAGAAATGTCCTAAAACAATTACCTAATGTCGTTCCAAATGAAGAAAATTATAATAGATTAGTTGGAATTTATGCTAAGAAAGGGAAAACTATGGATAGTTATGAAAATGAATATAACTCATCATTATTGTATTTAACCTTTTCTTATTTTTTGATATCAATCCAAATAAGCGTACCACAAATTAAAACGAAAACAACTTTTCCAGGATGTAAAAAATCATTCAGTGGATTTCCATTAGATTCAAGTGAAAATATGACAGGTATTACATATATTTCTTGTGTTGCATATAAAAGTAGAAGTAAATCTGGACTGCCATGGTCATCTATTTATAAACGTAGTGCTACTTTTATCGCAAAACAGATAGAAACAAATATAACAAAATTTATTTTGTCAACAGAAGAATTTAAAAACGAAATAAAAGAAGTCAAAACATATTTGGAACAAAATCCAGATGTACATGTTCCGAATGAACATGATGTTACCAAATGGGTAACATTTTTACCACCATTAAAAGAACTAAAAATAGCTTCAATTCAAGACGTCGGTGACATTTTTAAATCGAATTTATTAAATAGTTTACAAAAAGGTAAACCCGATCAGCATACTTTAATTAATGAGGTCCAATCGAAAATATTACATTTTTCAATCGGCATCATAAACCATATTGAAATCGCAATTCATGGCGAAACGATGTTATTGAAGAGTAATGGTGGAATACCTTTTACTGAAAATGCATGTTGTAATATAAGTGAAAATAATACACTACAATATTTTATCGATAAACAACCAGAGATAGCTGAATATAATAATAAAGTAGTTAGATTAGGCGATATATACGATGATTCAAAAAGAATAGGTAAAGCTTCATTTTTATATGATTCAAGTAATAAAAATAAAAAAAGTAGAGAGATTTTATTTAATTTCTCTGAAAATACAATATATCGCGCCTTTATTGTTTATTGTAAATTCAATAATACGTCGCCAATAAGTGACGACTTAAAAGCAATATGCCCTACGAAACCAGATTTTTTCAATACGAATGATACTCTTCAAGAAAGCATTCGAAAATTAAAAAGTAATGCTAAAAATTATAATGAAGCATCTTTGATCCAGTTATTGAATATAGTAAATAATAAATCAAAAGAATTAATTGATACGAATGAAAAAAATAAAACGAATATTGTAGTTTTAAATGAAATTATGGAAAAAATGGATGAGGATAATGTAAGAACGAATTTATTTCAGAAACCATTTATC
>Ga0307488_10005827_pt1 | contig 10175 bp, 11 predicted proteins | sample SB02metaG_FD_202248 | JGI IMG/M metagenome (GOLD analysis project Ga0307488, IMG submission 202248) | Sea-ice brine microbial communities from Beaufort Sea near Barrow, Alaska, United States - SB 0.2 | ecosystem: Environmental > Aquatic > Marine > Coastal | place: USA: Alaska | collected...
TAATACTTCAAGGGTTCAAACCGTAAGTAAAGATGATAATCCTGGTTATTATAAACTTATCAAACAATTTTATGAGAAAACAGGATGTCCTATGGTGTTGAACACAAGTTTAAATATAAAAGGACATCCAATAGTTAATTCTTACCATGATGGTGTAGAATTTGAAAAGAAGTATGGGGTTAAGGTATTTTAATGAAATATAAATATTTGTATGTTGGGGGAGATAGTTTTTGCATATCACACTCAACATTCCAATCATTTGGACAGTTAATTTCTAAGTATAATAATTTAGAATTAATTAATGATGCTATGGGTGGTGGATCAAATGACATGGTTTTAAGAAAGTTTATAAACTTTGTAAGTAAAAATGATGATAAATTAAAGGATACTATTTTTTCGATTACATTTAGTAATGAAGAAAGATTAGAAAATTGGGACAATTCTAATAAGGAATATGTACAAGGTAACAGAGTTCGTTCATCATCTATAAAAGATGAAAAATTTTGGCAAAAATTTGATAGGTATATTTGGTTATGGGAAGAAAATGTGTATGTGAAAAATTTTATAGTTCCTTGTTTTTCAATATATAATTATTTAAAGGGGAAAAAAGTTCCTTTTGTATTTTCGAATACATTTCCAATGGGTGACAAAATAATTAAAGAAGGTATTATACCGAAAGATATTTTTTTAGATTACTGGTTCGATGGACCTGATGTATGTTATAAAAGAAGAGATGATGGAATAATTAAAGATAATATTAGGATAAAAGAAGGTGCTGCAGTGGACTCTTGGGTTCAAAAATATCTTGAAGGTGATTATATAGGAAATGGTGCAATATTAGATTATGATGATGTGATGGAATATGGAGTTGATGCTCATCCCAACGAACAGGGCCATAAAATAATATCAGAAACGATAGTTAAAAAATTTAATAGTTTATATGATATGGGGTTAATTTATGAATAAAAAAATACTATATTCAATTGGTGATTCATTTGTTTTTAGGGGAACTGAAAGCTCAACTTGGAGTAATTTTTTATCAGGTAAATTAGGATGGATTGATGCAAATAATGGCATGGCCGGAACATCTAATGATAGAAGTTATAGAAGTATAATTAGAGATATTTCACGAGTAGAAGTAGAGGGAAAATTGTGGACTGAATTTACTGGTGATATAGATTGTAAATTAGAAGATTTATTTATAATAGTTGGATGGACTAATCCATTTAGATTTGAGTGGTATAAAGATGGAGAATTTTTTTCTACCAGATATTGGGAGAAGGCAAGCTTTTCTTCAGGAAATAATCCAAGAGTTGATTTTACAGTTATTGATGAAATTACTTTACCGTTTGTTGAACTTACCAATACATTAGTAAGATTTTTTAATCAAATAATAACATTAAAGAATTTATTGGAACATAAAAAAATTAAAAACATATTTTATAATTGTTTTTTTCCTTTCGATGAAAATACGATTGAATATTTTGAAAATTTAATAGAAGAAATTGAAAAGAATAAACCAAAAAGTCTTATTGGATTTGATAATCCAGATACATACTATAGTTTAGTGTCAATGTGGAAACAGGTTTCAGATGATTACAAAAAATATAATCAAGCACATCATATAACAAATGAAAATCTGGATAAAACCTTACATCCAACATTAAAGGGTAATAAATTGTGGTCGGATTTTTTATACGAGAAAATAAATGAATATCAAGGATAAAAAATATATTATAACTTTAGGGTGTAGTTTCTCAACATCTAATGATGAGAATTTAGTTGAAAAGGGACATACTTTTGGTGATGTTATTGCAAAACATTATGACATGGAATTGATAGAACTTGGTGTTCCTGCTGGTTCAAATCAATATATTAAAAACAGATTTTTTGAATGGTTTGGTAAAAATCCAAATAAGTGGAATGATACTTTTGTTGTTGTGGCATGGACAGAACCTGGTAGACATATGTGGTGGAATAATAAAACTAACGAATGGTTTAACGATACAAATCAAGTATATATTAAAGATACGGAGAGATTTAATGACATTAATCTTATTCATGAATGGACATACAAAGAGAGAACAAAATACGCTCAAAATTTTATGAGAAATGACTATGACGAAATGAGAAGTTATATAGAACAGATAGTTACATTACAAAATTGTATGAAATTGTGGAATGTACCTTACATAATGTTTAATAGTCTGTTTGATGTAGATGTTAAAGTTAAAACATTTAATAAAACAATGTGGGATAATTTAATAGATACGAAATATTTTTACAGAAATGAAAAACATAAGGTTTTTAGAAATATGATGGAGCCACCACATCAGAAATCAGTCAAGGATTTATGGATAACTGATAATGATTCTCATCCAAATAAAAAGGCTCATAAAATTTGGGGAGATTACCTAATAGAATTTATAGGAGAAGTTCATGTATAATGTAAATATTTTAGGAAAGAATATGTTTGCTTTTAGTAATAATTTTACTAGTTTTAATTATGATTCTACTGAAAATTTTGATTTCGATTTATTCGTAACAGACGGGTTTCATCTTGTCCAATCGGGTAGGTCCGAACCAATTTTAAATTATGAAGATTTAAAAACTGATAAACTTGTAATTTTTAATTATGACAAGTGTAATCCAGTAGAGAAAGAATTATTTACTTCTATTAGAGAGTTTTTAAAAGATAAAAATATAAAATGTTTAGTTCTTTCCTTACATCATATAGTTAATCAAAAGGATTTACCAACTGATTTTGATTATCTAAGTTTTGATTTTTTTGTATTTGAGTCAGTTAATAGTTATAGTGATTGGAAGGATACCTTTGATATTTTTACTGATACTATACACTATTTAAGACCAAAAAAGTTTTTATCATTTAATAATATACCACATCCACATAGAATAGAACTAAAAAAATTTTTGACAAGAACAAATTATATAGATGATGGTTGGTTTACATTTGAATCAGAAAGTGAAAATGGAATTAATATAGATTGTATTTCTGGATATGGACCTAATCATTTTTCACGAATAAATTTGGGGTTATATTTAACTTCTTATTTTAGTATTTTAACTGAAACACTATTTTCGGGTGATGATATACCGACCATAAAATTGACTAATAAAGTTTTTATGACAATGAAGGGATTCCATCCATTTTTTATGATGGGACAACCAAAAACATTAAATTATTTAAAACAATGTGGATTTAAAACCTTTGGGGATTTTTGGGATGAGAAATACGATGACGAGTTTCGCCACGATAAAAGAATGTCGAAAATTTTCACATCTTTGAAAAGTGTTTTAGGTGGTAATCGTGAAAGTGTTCATAGAAAAATGTTTGGTAAAAATTGGAATGGTTCTGCAAATGAGGGAGAATGGACTAAACTTTTTAATATTTTAAAACATAATTATTTACATTTACCAATTCATGCAGAAAATCAAAAACAAAAAGTTATTAATAAGATAAATAATTTTTTAGGAACAGATTAATGAAAGATAAAAAACAATTTTTTAAAGATGGGTTTATATTAGATACTTTGGATAATTATCAAGATATTTTTGATTACGAAGTGATGAAAGAATTAAAAACAGAAGTAAATGATGTAAATGTATCACGTGGTTCAAGGTATGTATATGAATATACATACAATGAAAGAAAAATAAATGAATTATTAATATATGACGATGTAAAAAAAAATGTAGGAAAAGATTCAGATATTGATACGAATAAATTATCAAATGAAGATGCCGAATTTTTATTTAAATTATCTCATAGGTTCAACTCAAATAAACTTCATAACACAAGGGGGTTACATCCCGAGTGGATTTTTGGAGAACTTAATGCGGAGACAGAACATGAATATCGAAAAAATATATTTAAACAGCAAGTAAAATTTGTAAAACACTATTATTCAGACTATAAAAACGTTCATTCTAGCAACTTTTCATTTGGTAATACTCTTATTCAGTTTTATGACGAAGGGTGTGTTATTGGAAAACACAGAGACGGGGCACCATCTAACAGAATTTGTACTTTTTTGTATTTTTTAAATGATGAATGGTATTCAGAAAATGGCGGTCAGTTAGTTATAAACCCCAGTTCTGATAATCCAATTGTAGTTGAACCTATATTTCCAAATTTTGTTGTTCTTGACCAAACTAATGGTGCAGTAGATAATGACCATGAAGTATTAAAAGTAAATTCGGATACGAAACTTACTTATACTTCTTTTTTTGAGATTAAAGAATAATGATACAAAATTTTGGTAATTTAAAACTTGTAGAAATAGAAATATTTAATTATTGTAATAGAACTTGTGAGTTTTGTCCTAATGCAACATTAGATAGAAAAAGCGTAGTTATTGAATTACTTGAAGGGTGTTTTCTAAATACTCTACAGGAATTAAAAGACCAAGATTTTAAAGGATATGTTACATTTAGTAGATATAATGAACCATTATCACAGGACGAATTACTTAAAAAAAGAGCCAATCAAGTCCGTGAAATTTTACCTGATGTTACTCTCATATTTAATACCAATGGTGATTTTTTAACTAAAAGAAGATTAGATGGGTTAGATGTCGATGAGATAAGTGTTATGGATTATGATAATAAGGGAATAGAAAAGTGTAAAAAAAGATTTGAGCAAGTAGGAATAGGTATTACAGAAATTGATTATCCATTTATTAGGGGAGTTTTAGGTGATATTAAATTTTTATATTATGTAGATTTTGTAGAGAACCATACATTATGGAATGATAGGGGAGGGGCACTTGAAGAATTATCTTTGGAAGAAAGAAGAACTGAACCTTGTCTTGAACCAGATAGATTTATAGGAGTTGATTATAATGGTAATGTGATGCCGTGTTGTGTAACACGAAGTGATATAGATTCACATCAAGATTTTATATTAGGAAATATAAAAGAACAAAGTGTTATGGATATTTTTAATTCAGAACGGGCAACAACAATTAGGGAGAAGGCCAAGAAAGGTGATTTTGATGATAATATGAAACCTTGTCATTATTGTCCTTACGAACTTGGTAGGTATAGACGAGATGATGTTTCATTAGATTACGAAAAAGGATTAGATTATAAATGAAAAATATAAATGATGTTTGTGTTATAATACAGGCAAGATTAACTTCTGAAAGAGTTCCGAATAAAATGGCAAAACCATTTGGAGACACTTCTTTATTTGAAATAGGATGTAAAAAACTTTTAGAATCAAATGTGATTCCTAATGAGAATATATATGTTTCTGTTTATGAACAAGAATTAATTGATATTGCCAATAAATGTGGTATAAATATTTTTAAAAGAAGCAAAGAATCTGCCTTATTCGATGGTGAAGGTTCGGTATCTATGATGTACGATTGGTGGGATAAACTTCCGTTTAAATATGTAGTATTGGTTAGTGCGTGTTTACCTTTTTTACAATTAAAAACTATTGAAAATTTTTATAAAGAGTATTTGAGTGTAGACAAAAACGGAATGCTAGCAGTAATGAGAAAAAAAACTTATTATTGGGATGAAAATAAAGAATTAATTACAAGGCAATTTGAAAAATCTGGAAATATGAACACTAAGGTAGTCGAAACAACATATGAGGCAGCACATTGTTTGTATGCTGGTCAAATGGAACTTATAGGAAAGGGAATTTGGATGGGTGATTTTACTAAAAATGAAATAGAGTTGTTTCCTGTTGATGAAAAGGAGTGTTTTGATATTGATTATGAATGGCAATTTGAGTATGGACAAAAGTTATATAAATAATTCAAAACACCGAATTAAAATACCAAGTGTGGTTGATGAGCATTTTAGTGCAAATAATAATTTAAAATTAGACTATTATAAAGAGTTTGATTATATGAGACTTATTGAACCACAACATGATATGGAACATGAATCAAAACAGGCCATAAAACTACTTTTTGAATTTGTAAATAATGATTATAAGGAGCCAGTTACAGATGCAAAATTAAGATTTTTTGAAAATAGTCATAGGTCATTTTTATATGCAAAAAGTATGGTTCAAAGTTTAAGTAAAGGTGGTGTACATCATCCAATTGGAGTAGTTGCCATACGACCATCAAGTGTAGGTTCTACTACAAAAAAGTTTGAAGAGTTTGGATGGAAAATACTTTCTGATGATTTAGTAATTTACTTGTATAGTGGGGTTGCAAGATTAAGGTATTTTCATATGCTAAGATGGGATACCACACCAGTATTTATACAAAGCGTAGATGAACACAACATAGATTGGAATCACTCAAAAGTTCGTATTGATAGTATTGATAAATTAAAGAATGAATATTCAAATAATGTGATGTGGGATACTCAATTCTATCAAGAGGATAAGTTTTTTTATTTTATGAAACATCAATTGGATGAAAAAAATCAATCCTTTAATAAACTAACTGACAAAACCTTTGGGGTAGATTTAGAAAAAGAATGTCTTTCCCATTTAGTTTGTACCGATATGGAAAATAATCATAAGGAAGTGGGCTGGAACGATGAAAATTATATAGATTACATAAGAATTATAAAACACACTTTTCAAAAACCATTAAAAGTTTATATAGGGGAATGTGAGTCTGAAAATTCCGAGGAATTTATTAATTGTAAAAATAGAATTTTAAATTCTTTATATACTAATGGAAAAAAAGTTGATATAGATTTTAAACATATAAATTCAGTAGGTAAAATACCCAAAGAAAGTGAATATCAAGGATTTTCATTTTATACAAATTGTGATGTTGAGTGGGATTTTAATCTTTTAGAATTATTTTATTTTACACACTCACGAAAAGATATAGTAGATTATAGTCCAGTTGACGGCGTAAAAATAATAAATCATGAAAGGTATATAAGGTTATGAAAAAATTACTTGACCAAACAATTAGCAATAAAGAATCTTTTCATGTATATGGGTTTTCAGATAAACTACAAATACCACATTGTCTCAAGATGGGTAGTGTCACCATGTCCGACTTGACTGAAAATTATGATAATCTGAATTATTTTGAAACTCTTTATTCTGAAGAAACGATTTATATAATTAGGTTGAGAGATGTATATGAAAAATGGGAAAGTGGGTATTTGACGGAGTTAATGAATTACGAACCATTTAGAGAAAATGAGTCAATGCCAGTTATGGCTTACGATGGTAAAGTGGATGTAAATCAGGCAAAAAATTATATTGAAGAGTATGAAGTAAAATCTTTTAGTAATAATGATGATAAAACAAATCTTATAAAGAATTTTTTGACAGAAATTCATAAAATTAAAGAAGGTAAAAGTTTTCAATGGATGTTTTCATCACATGCAAATCCCAATGATTTTGGAATGAATAATGTGTTACTATATCATGAGGACGAAAGATGTTTACATGACGAAGAAAATGTTTTCTTTATAGAACTTAAAGATTTGAGCAATCCTAAATTTTTAGATTGGATTAAAGAAAGGGATAGTAGTTGGAAAGATGTTAAGTCAATTCCTCATAAAAACAAAACATCAAATTTACTTAAGAAAAATGTAAGATTGTTTTGGGATGAACATAAGACAGATGAAAATTTAATGAATCCATATCTTTTAGAATCATTGAACACATCTATTCCCAAAAAACAAAAAGAAGTGGATTATATAAGAAAAAATCATGAAAGGTATATAAGGTTATGAAAAAATTACTTGAATCTACTGTTAATCTTAAATATTTTGACCAATATTTGTTTCACAATACACCACCAGAAGAGTTTCTCGGACACCCTATTGGTATTCATTACTTTTATAAGAATTTAAATTTTTATCAACCGAGTTTTTATGATAATGATAATGTTGAATTTAATTTTCCAGAAGATAAAATTAATATATGGTATGTTAGGAATGATAAATGTAGTGATTATATTTATGGTGATAATGAGGAATCCATAAAAAAGAATATTCCAAAAGAAATAGTTGATTATATTAATAATGGCAAGCTTATTTTTATTTTATCCACTGGTACTGAATTTGAATGTGATAATTTTTGGGAAAGAGTAATTGACTATTGTAAGTTAATAGGAATTCGTAAAGAAAAAATCCATTTTATTACATCAAATTATTTGACAAAACTACCAAATTCATATAGTCTTAATTTTAGTGGTCATTGTTTTGGTAGGTATGATTCTGGAATAAGTTGGTTAGATAAATATCCTAATAGATTTCCTTATGATGATGAGTACATTAATTTTTTACAGAATAATGATAAGAGTAAACGATTTTTTTGTTTGAATGCACATTATAGAGAACATAGACATTATATTTTTTATAAATTATATAAAAATAATTTACAAGATTTAGGATATTATAGTTTTACTTTAGGACAGGGAATTAATCATATAGAACATTCAAGAGAACGAATGATTACGGAATGGAGTAGTTGGGCTGATGAATTAGATATAGAAGATTACGATTATTCTATACAGATTTTAAATAAATTACCTATAAATCTTGAACAGGATAATTTTTGGGATACTCCTATTGTAATTAAAAATAAATATTTAAGAGAATTTCAAGGTGAATATCGGCCTTGGATACTGAAGGACTTGGACATGATAGAAGATAGTTATTTTAGTATATCTACCGAGAGTAATAATGATTCAGATCACGGAAAATTTAGTTATTTTTCAGAGAAAGTTATGATTGGGTGGATTACACAGCCAACAATTATAATAGGTACTCCATTTACAATTGAACATTTAAAGAATTTGGGATTTGAATCTTTTGGTGAATTATTTGATGAATCTTATGATACTATAATTTCAAATGATGAACGATTAATGAAAACTTATAGTGAGATAGAACGAGTTTGTAAAATACCAGAAAAAGAACTGAAGGCAATTTACAATGATTTGTTATTTAAGGTTAGACATAATCAAGATACTTTATTTAAACATGATTTTTTGAGAGAATTTAAAAATATTTTAGAGTTTATTAAAGTGGAGAGTAAATTTGAGAGATAAGTTAAAGGAAATGGGATACGTTATTATAAAAGATTGGGTGAAATCCATTGAACCAAATTTCATATTTGATTATAAAAAAACTTATTCTATTACACCTGAAAAATCTATTGGTGATTCTTGGTTTGAGATTGTACGTGATATACATACAGGGAAACCACCCTACCGAAATTTTTCAGATGGTGTGATTGATATAGTATCAGAAATATATGATATAAAAGATTTGTTTGCATCAGTAAGAATACAATTTTATGAAAATGGTGCTTTTATTGAACCACACACGGATGACAATGATGGTAATATTGTAGCATTTCAGATATATCTTAATGATAAAACTTCAAATGGTGGAGAATTGGTAATTGAAGGTCGTAATGGTAATAAAAAGGTTACATATGAGCCATCATTTGGAGATTTAGTTATATTAGATGAAAAATTTGGTAAGGCAAATGTGCATTCTGTTACACCAACCTATTGGAAGAGGTTTGTAATGGCTGGTTATATTAAAGAGAGGAAAGCAGATAATGAAATTAGCTAATTCAGTATTTAATGATTTAGACAAATTACTTGGTCAAAAGTATATTCATCTAATAGAACCAATTGGTGGTATGCACCATTTTGAACAAACTTTTTTAGATGGTATAAATAGTACGATTATAGATGATATTAAAAATGATAAATGTTTATTAATTATATTTTCTGTTGCAGAAGGAAACATAACGAATGAAATATTAAGAGATATACATTTATTATTAGATACTCATAAAATATTGCCTAAGAATGTCTTATTGATTCAGAGTAATTATAATTTACAAAAACAATATGATGAAGTGTGTGATTTATATGAGATAGAAGAAAAAATTGATATATTAATTATTCAACATAAACTTGAATCTTCTATTGAGTCTTATGTTCAAATGATGGACGGAGAATGGTCAGGATGGGAAAGTTCGTTTCCAAAAGAACCTACGATAAATTCGTGGGGGGATGTTGAAAATATTTTAGATAACCCAAGAGATTATTATTATCTATCTTACAATAAAACATTACGACCAGATAGAGTTGCACTCTTATCATTGTTGTTAAAAGATAATTTAATTGAAAAGGGATTGGTTAGTGTTGGTTCGGAGAAGTATGGTTCTACCGGTAAACAAAACTGGCCAA
>Ga0307488_10005828_pt1 | contig 10175 bp, 10 predicted proteins | sample SB02metaG_FD_202248 | JGI IMG/M metagenome (GOLD analysis project Ga0307488, IMG submission 202248) | Sea-ice brine microbial communities from Beaufort Sea near Barrow, Alaska, United States - SB 0.2 | ecosystem: Environmental > Aquatic > Marine > Coastal | place: USA: Alaska | collected...
CGGGCCTGTTCTCGTAACCTTTCTAGACCTTGATAACCCGAATCTATAAGATTATCTCTGCGGAGGGCATACTGAGAGAATGACGTTTGGGGGATGCTGGCAACCGGCATCATAATAATGAACTCCTTATTATTGGTCAATCAATGCACAACAATACTTAGCAATTTTCTGCACATTATCATGGGAAAACATTTAATCAACAGATAATCTAACCACTATGTTTAGCGTTAACGTAGATTGCTGCCCGTTATTGATACTACGCAGATCAAATTAAATTGTCCCTAATCAAGACCTTTGCTAGCGCGCTATACGAATTACTCCCTTACGATTATATGTATGTAAAGTAAAATTGACAGGCAAAAACGTCCCCCCTAATTAACGACTTTACTTGAAAAAACAGGAAAAAATGCCAAAAAAGATGAATTAGGTGACAAAAAGCAGAATAGGTGGTGGGACGTAATCGTTTTTATGACTTTTCCTCACCCAGCTTCAATATTTTGGAATAAAAAATTCTAGGATAATTATTCGCTTAAATAGCTATCGATACTTTCTAATAAAACGTCGTGGTGATTGCTGGTTTTAAACTTATCCATTATGTGAACCAGTCGTCCTTCTTTGTTAATAAGAAAGGTCGTGCGCACGATGCCCATATACTCCTTACCCATAAATTTCTTTAATGCCCATACACCATACTGGTCTGCAGTCTCATGGTCTTCGTCACTCAGCAAGTCAAAGTTCAACGTTTGCTTATCAATAAACTTTTGCAGCTTATTTTCAGGGTCGGGACTTACACCAAATACCACGGTGTCTCGTTGCGCCAACTCTTTTTGCGTATCACGAATACCGCAAGCTTGCACAGTACAACCTGGGGTTGACGCTTTAGGATAAAAGTACAAGACTACATTTTTTGTACCTGCAAAATTCTTAAGTGACACTTTTTCGCCCTGCTGATTGGTTAACGTAAATGCGGGGGCTTTATTACCTATTTTAGGGTGTGACATGCTGTTCTCCTATTCGTGAATACTTCACTATGAATGATTGTGGTATAGATGATGTGGATGCTAATAGCGTCAATATAGAGGGTTGCAATATAAACCGTTTAGGGTCGTCAATATCACCACAAAAAAATATACGTTCAATAAAAAACGCGAGACCAGCTCGCGTTTTTTACATTACCATTTAATTAACGCTGCATTATCTATGGCAATAAATGAGACACTGCGTCTCGCTCTTCTGCAAGCTCTTTTTCCGTCGCTTTCAACTTTTTAGTCGAGAACTCATTCAATTCAACGCCCTGAACAATTTCCCAATCGCCATCTTTACAAACGCAAGGGAAAGAGTAGATCAGACCTTCTTGAATACCGTAGCTACCGTCACTGTAGACACCCATGCTAGTCCAATCACCTGCTGATGTGCCTAATGCCCAATCACGGATGTGGAAAATAGCCGCATTGGCCGCAGATGCAGCGCTTGATGCACCACGTGCGGCAATAATCGCTCCACCGCGCTGCTGAACCGTAGGAATAAAATCACTTTCATACCATGCTTGGTCGATCAAACTCATCGCTGATTTACCATCAACATTAGCATGATGAATATCAGGGTACTGTGTCGATGAATGATTACCCCAGATGGTTAGCTGAGTAATATCGTTAATGCTACTGCCTGTTTTTTGAGCCAATTGCGTTAATGCGCGGTTGTGATCAAGACGCGTCATGGCAGTAAAGTTGCGTGGATCTAAGTCAGGTGCATTACGTTGTGCAATCAACGCATTGGTGTTTGCAGGATTACCCACAACCAATACTTTAATATCACGTGAAGCAGTTGCATTCATTGCTTTTCCTTGAGCAGAAAAAATAGCCGCATTGGCTTCAAGCAAATCTTTACGCTCCATACCTGGGCCTCGAGGACGTGCGCCAACGAGCAGGGCGTAGTCTGCATCTTTAAACGCAACATTGGCATCATCAGTGGTCACCATACCGGCTAATAATGGAAACGCACAATCATCCAATTCCATTGCTACACCTTTAAGTGCGTTTAGCGCTGGTGTGATTTCTAACATTTGTAAGATGATGGGTTGGTCTTTGCCCAACATGTCGCCAGCGGCAATACGGAATAACAAAGAATAACTAATTTGACCAGCGGCGCCAGTCACGGTAACTCTAACAGGTGATTTCACACTTTTTCTCCATAATTAAAAATTGGGTAAATTATTTACATTGAAGTACCCGAATACGTGGGTACAAAAAATTTGAACAATATTTATTCTAGTCGATAGTTTACACACACAAGGACTGATAACGGTGAAACAGTTCTTTATATAGTACTTCTTTAAAATCTACCGATGATGAATCAATTGATTGGACGATGTCGACAAGGTGCTCATTATCTTCTTGCCCACCCCACAACTTCTGGTATGTACCTTCTTTATAACCATGATCTTGGCGAAAAAGGTTCAACACATTTTTACCAATATAACCGATATAGAGTGAATCGAAAGACATATCAGTGGTTTGCAGTAAGCCCGCAAAGGTCTCAATAGAAAACTGTTGGGTCGTTAATGTATTGCCAGCAAATACTTCAACCGCCTTGTGGAAGCTCGTGGGGGGTGCAATACGTAAAGCAGAGGTTAGCTCTCGCTCAATAGTCTCAGCAGATGCATCGTTAACTAACAACATACTCAAACCGAAGTGCCAAATATCAATTACCTCAAGCATAACCTGCTCTATATCGGGCGTTTGTTTTTTCCACCACTTCCAACCGTAATGGTCCATTAGCTCAGCACATTCAATCCAGATAGCTCTATACCATTCAAAATTCTGCCCTCGCCATTCTGGATGAACCTTGCTATTCATTGTATTTTGTAAATCTAACATTACCTGGATCTGTGTTCGCACCGTCTCTATGCCTCGTCTTTAGTCATTCAAACAAATAAATAAAACGACTCAGTTTACCATGCTTGGTGCAGTGAAACACCCAGTAGCATGTCATATTCCTGTCATACAAGCCCCCTATTGTAAGTTTATTATTGTTCTATAACAGTAGCGAGTCTTTATTATGCGGCTATTACAGAAAATACATTATGTCGATTTACAAACATTCGACTGGTGCTTAAAACGTAAACACCATCTGCGCATGGTGGCAATTAGTCGTTGGGTTTCTCGTACAGCAGATGGTTACTTGTATCTGTTTGCAGCTTTACTAACGTGTTACTTTTTGCGTTGGGATATCGTTAAGTTACTGACGGTTGCTTTCGCTATAGAGCGGACCACTTACTTTCTATTAAAAAACAAACTTAAACGTCATAGGCCGCCACAAGCTATCCCTGGCTACCAAAGTATTATCAAGCCTTCGGACCAGTTTAGCTTTCCCTCCGGACATACTTCAGCGGCGTTTTTAGTTTCTAGCATTGCAATTTTTTACGATCCTATTTATTGGCTATTAGTCGTTATTTGGGCACCGTTAGTCGGTATTTCACGGGTCATGCTCGGCGTTCACTTTCCCACAGATATCTTTGCTGGCTGTATATTGGGGGTCTCTATTGCGCAACTATGCTTATATTTTTATTTATGAGCGCCATAACAACCCCTATTAACCATCAATTCATGACATAAAGAATCCGTCAATGAAAATACTTTACGGTGTGCAAGGTACCGGCAACGGGCACCTATCTCGTGCTCGGGCCATGGATAAAGCATTGAAAAAAAAGAAAGGGATAGAAATCGATTACTTATTCAGTGGTCGAGAAGGCAAACACTATTTTGATATGGAACAATTTGGTGACTTCGCTTGTTACCCAGGCCTTACCTTTATCACCAAAGATGGAAAAATCAGCTTTCTAGCCACGTTGAAAAAAAACAATATCCGACAGTTTTTTTTCAATATCAAGCAACTAGATCTTAGCCAATATGATTTAGTGATCTCCGATTTCGAACCTATTAGTGCATGGGCAGCCAAAAATCAGAAAGTGCCATCGCTGGCTATCGGCCATCAATATGCATTTCTTTGTAATATCCCCAAACAAGGTAGCAACATTTTCAACGATGCACTTATGAAGTACTTTGCACCTACCGATAAACAAATAGGCTTACACTGGCATCATTTTAACCAGCCTATTCTACCTCCCATTGTTGATCTAGATCATCAACCAATTGATGTTATCGACAATAAAATAGTCGTCTACCTAGGGTTTGAAACAACAGCCGCCGTAATGCAGTTACTACAACCATTTACCGACTACGAATTCTTTATTTATAGCCCCTCCATCAGTACAAAAATGTCGCAGAATCACTTACACCTACATCCAGTGAATCGAGATGGTTTTAAAAAAGATTTATTATCGTGTAACGGTGTCATTACCAATGCAGGTTTTGAACTCGCTAGCGAAGCGATTAGTTTGGGCAAGAAAATACTCGTTAAACCCTTGATAGGGCAAATGGAGCAGCTATCTAACGCGTACGCCTTAGATAAACTGTCGCTGGGAATGACTATGCCGCAACTGGACAGCACGGTCGTGGAAAAATGGCTAACCGGCTTTACCGGAAAACAAGTACATTACCCTGATGTCCCTAAAGCCTTAGCTGACTGGATAGCATCCGGTATGCAACAAACTAATGCGGAGCTGTCTACGTCACTTTGGAAAGCAACCTGCTCACCTGACATTCACCATTTTACAAGCCTAGACTATGGGTCGCCTTAGGAAATAAACGGTAGAAATTTTCAGTCGTCACTGCGGCTAACGCTTCAAAGGGTATACCTTTCAGTTCAGCTATATATTCGGCCACTTCTTTCACATATTGAGGTTCGTTAGGCTTCCCACGATAAGGCACGGGGGCAAGATAAGGTGAATCAGTCTCGACCAGCAAACGATCCATCGGTATTTTTTTAACCACCTCACGCAACTCAGACGCATTTTTGAACGTTACAATACCTGATATAGAAATCATATAATTCATATCGATGGCTTGCTTAGCCATTTCCCAACTCTCGGTAAAACAGTGCAGCACACCTGCGGAGGTTTCGTTGCCATGGTCTTTAATCAACTGTAATGTATCTTCACGCGCATCGCGAGTATGCACAATAACGGGTAACTCGGCTCTCGATGCTGCCTGCAAGTGAACTGTAAAGCTTTCTTGTTGTAGCACTTTATCGTCTTCGCTGTAATAGTAATCTAAGCCCGACTCACCTAAAGCGACTACTTTAGGGTGTTGCGCCCAAGTAATTAAATCGTCTTCTGTCGCGAGTCCTTCTTTAACATCTAAGGGATGCACCCCCACCGATGACACCACTTGTGGAAATCGCTCGGCAATGTCGACGACAGCTTGGCGATTATTGACGCTAATGCCGACACAGAGTAACTGTTGCACCCCACGAGATAATGCTGCATCAATTGCAGAGGATAATTCGTTATTGTGGGCGTCAAGATTTAGACGATCGAGATGACAATGAGAATCTACTAGCATAATGGCCTATTGGTAATTTGACACTAACGAGGGAAGCGACAGAGTAATAAACTGTCACTGATTTATAATATACGACATTGGGTTTACATCGTATGCGTGGGCCGATCAGACTCTAATATACCGACAAGATATTTTTCAATAGTGTTGACTACGGCGCTTTCGCTTTCTGAAAACTGCACGCCAACACCCGCCACACGATTGCCCTGTGCCCCTTTCGGTGTTAACCAAATAACCTTGCCGGAGATAGGCACTTTCTCTGCTTCATCTATGAGAGATAACAACACAAAAATTTCATCGCCCATACTATATGTTTTTTTGGTTGGAATAAATAACCCACCATTTTCAACATACGGCATATAAGATCGGTGTAGGGTTGCCACATCTTTAATTGATAAAGATAATATACCTTGACCCGCGCCACCAAGACTAAATCCACTCATGACTTTATCCTCTCTGTGTTCTTTGTTTATTTTTAATTTTCGGTTGTTTGCACCTAATCGCTAACACGACAACGTATTAAGAGCGCTGAACAATCACCTGCCAGTCCAAGATCAGCTCTTCCACGAGTAATTGCATATTAGGGTTTGCCCCCCTCAACTGTTGTTGACGAAGTGCTAATAGCTTATCACTAAACTTATATAGCCATTGTTTATTCAACCGCCGGCCTTGATAAGTTATTCGGAGCACACGCTGGCTAATCGTCAGCTCGTCGTTAATAGTATAAGAATCACTATCCGCTGCACCCGCTGATTGATTGGCTACATTGCTCACTATATTGTGAATTATTTGCAACCACCACTCAGTAATGTGATTAATACTTAGCGGCATCAAACCGCGCGCCATACTGATATCCGGCACATCCGCTGGGGATGAAGGCTGCGACAAGCGATCAATTGTATGGACAAAAACCGTCAAATGATCAAGATAATCCCCCTCGATCATGCCCTTAGCAATCAGCGGTGCGCCGCCAGATAAGGTCAGTAAAGTACTCGCGTTATCCACTTGGAGCTTTTCTAACCACGCCAGCGCGACAGGGCGGCTGGGACAGACCAAAGGAAGTAACTGACAGCGGCTGCGTATCGTCGCCATGACACCATTAAGAGCATGACTGACCAAAATCAATACAGTATTGCCCGCGGGCTCTTCCAGACTTTTTAATAGTGCGTTGGCCGAGTTGATATTCAGCTGCTCAACAGGCCCTAGCAACACGACTTTTCTGCCCCCTTGCTGGGAAGTGTTTGCAATAAATTGTGATAAGGCGCGAACTTGGTCAATTTTAATGGCTTTGCCCGCTTCATCGGGCACCAGCCATTTTTTATCGGGATGTGTACCCGCTTTAATCAACTGACAACTGCGGCACTGACCGCAGGCTAGGTCAGCTTTCGGGGATAAACATAATAAATAATCAGCAAGTGATTCTGCGAAATGCCACTTACCGATACCTTGCTGCCCCGAAAGCAATACCGCGTGAGGTATTTTATCTTGCGCGACTTGCTGATGTATACGTTCCCATGACTGCTGTTGCCATGGATAAGGGATAGGCATCGACGATGTCTTGATAGCAACAGTCATTAGGTATTATTCAACGTGTCATTGGACGGTCATTAGTGCCGCTATAATATCATTATATTGCTAAAGACCCTATATATTACTAGATCCTGTATATTACCAAGCATGATATCTTTCGGCGCTATATTTTCTTAGCCTAGAGAATATTCACTCATCAATAGCTCGCGCGAGGGAAAATAAAAAAGGTTAGAATGGCATACTCGATACAAACGTTTACTTATTGCAAAATAACTATATCGAGTAGTGTAAAGGTAGCGGTTTCTATTTTTTTGCAACAATGCCCTGATTATGGCTAGACATTAACGGGTTATGGTATGGCTAGCCACGTATGAATATGCACTGGCGGTTCTCGTGGTGGTGGTGCACTGCTCAAAAGCCAACCACTGGCTTACTCTAAACAGACAATGACCCTATATGATAACGACTGCGCAACCTATTGAATTACTTTACGAAGATGCAGATTTACTGGTGGTTAATAAGCCCGCAGGGATGTTAACGGTTCCAGGAAGAGGGCCAGACAAGCAAGATTGCTTAATACATCGTATTATTGGCCATGATAGCGCTCCCTCCCCCCTTGATCGATATTGGGAGAGTGCACGTATCGTGCATCGCCTCGACATGGCAACCTCGGGCATTGTGATTATTGCACTCAATCATCCTGCGCAAGCGGCAATGGGCACACTGTTTTCGGAGAGAAAAGTCAGCAAACAATATACCGCCATCGTCGATGGTGAAGTCACACAAGCACAAACAATTGAGCTGCCATTGATTTGTGATTGGGACAACCGACCCAAACAAAAAGTCGACCAGCTGTATGGTAAGCATGCAAAAACAGATGTTATCCCCATCAGCTATTGCCAGAAAAGCCAGACTAGTCGTCTTAAACTCATTCCTATTACCGGACGCTCACATCAGTTGCGTGTGCACATGCTTACTATTGGGCACCCAATCGTTGGGGATTATTTTTATGCCCCAGAGCCGATAAAGAGCAATAGCCCTCGATTACTACTTCACGCAGAGACCATTGCTTTTATTCACCCTGTCAGCCAAAAAGAAATCGTCATTACGTCGCCGGCACCGTTTTAAACATATTAATAGCACATAAGCTCCTACGCTCCAGATCAACTCACTAATCTTTTCGCTTGTAAAAAAACTTCCTTATTGAACTTACGCGAGACTATTTGTCTGAGTGATTGAAAATAATAAATCAATAATCCTCAACTGCTACGGAACCTATTATGGACACACTACAAATACTCGCTGGCAATATCATTCAATGGAGCGTTCTCACGCTATTTTTTGTGATGGGCTTAGGCATTCTTTATATTGCCATTCTTTATGTTATCGATAAAACACAAACGAAACAGACGATTCGACGCAACTATCCAGTCGTTGGCCGTTTTCGTTATTTTTTTGAACATATTGGTGAGTTTTTCCGTCAATACTTTTTTGCGATGGATCGAGAAGAGCTACCGTTTAATCGTGCAGATCGCTCATGGGTGTATCGCGCCGCTAAAAACGTAGATACCACCATTGCTTTTGGCTCAACGCGACCACTGAACATTCAGGGCGAACCGATTTTCATTAACTGCCCATTTCCCACTCTAGATAAAGACGTTATGCCCTCGCGCGATATTACAATAGGCGATGGCTTCGTGGAAAAACCCTATACTACAAACTCAATTATCAATATTTCTGGGATGAGCTTTGGCGCTATATCAAAGCCCGCTGTACAAGCATTATCAAAAGGTGCTAAAGCGGCAGGCATCTGGATGAACACTGGCGAAGGTGGTTTATCGCCTTATCACTTAGAAGGCGGCTGCGACATCGTGTACCAAATAGGTACCGCTAAGTACGGCGTACGCACTAAAGAGGGCGAGCTATCGGATGAAAAGTTACGTGAAATTGCCAGCCATCCTCAGGTGAAAATGTTTGAGATAAAGATGAGCCAAGGTGCCAAACCCGGTAAAGGTGGCATTTTACCCGGCGCCAAAGTGAATAAAGAAATCTCCGCGATAAGAGGCATTAATATCGGGGAAGATTCTATTAGTCCAAATGGTCACGAAGATATCGCCTCGGTTGACGATTTACTAGACATGATCGAGCGCGTGAGGAAAGTCACCGGTAGACCCGTTGGCTTTAAAACAGTTGTTGGTCATTTACACTTCTTCCAAGATCTTTGCGAAAAAATTCATGCGCGAGGAATCCAGAGCGCTCCCGATTTCATTACCCTAGATAGTGCCGACGGCGGAACAGGTGCAGCACCACAACCGCTGATGGACTATATAGGTATGAACATCCAAGAGAGCTTACCTTTGGTCGTCGACATTCTTACCGCACACGCATTAAAAGATAGAATAAAGATCATAGCATCAGGTAAATTATTAGTGCCCGGGAAGGCAGCATGGGCACTTGCCGCCGGAGCGGACTTTATCGTATCTGCGCGAGGGTTTATGTTTGCTCTCGGTTGTATACAAGCATTGCAGTGTAATAAAAACACCTGCCCTACCGGCATTACAACGCATAAGAAATCATTACAAGATGGCTTAGTACCAGAAGATAAAGCCAAAAGAGTCGCTAACTTTGCCAATAAGCTAGTGTATGGTGTGGGGCTTATTGCGCATTCATGCGGTGTAAAAGAGCCCAGAGCACTTAACCGTAAGCATGTGCGTATTATCGAACACAATGGCCGCTCTACCCCGTTTGCAGAAATATACCCTAAGCCCGAAGTAAAAGCAGAGTACGTCAAGATTGTGGCAGAGGCGAAATAATAATTAGCGCCCACCTATAAATGGCTCGTTGCGAGAAATGGCTCGTCGCGAGGGGAAATAAAAATAGTCATTCCTATTCAATGATGGGCGCTCCTAGGATACAGGCGTTTGCTTATTGCAAACAACTGCATCTCGAAGCCTGTCGGGATTAGGAAGAATCTACTGCGGCAGAGCCCTATTTCTGGATGGGCACTAATTTGGAAGTTAAAACAAAAAAAACCCGCTAATCTTTGATTAGCGGGTTTTTGAATATGGCGGACCGGACGGGACTCGAACCCGCGACCTCCGGCGTGACAGGCCGGCATTCTAACCAGCTGAACTACCGGTCCGTAGAATGTACTCTTTCGAGTGATACTTCATCTTCGCAATTGGT
>Ga0307488_10005829_pt1 | contig 10174 bp, 3 predicted proteins | sample SB02metaG_FD_202248 | JGI IMG/M metagenome (GOLD analysis project Ga0307488, IMG submission 202248) | Sea-ice brine microbial communities from Beaufort Sea near Barrow, Alaska, United States - SB 0.2 | ecosystem: Environmental > Aquatic > Marine > Coastal | place: USA: Alaska | collected 2017-05-06
AAGCAACTCGAGCTTATGAGGTGGCAATAGAGATCACCGATGAAAAACTGCAAGAATATGCACTAGATTTTGATCAAGTCGCGCAAGCGGTGCGCGATTCTTCACTCGATTTGCCGGGTGGTTCAATTAAGGCGATCGATGGCAATATTCTTTTGCGAACTAAAGCCCAAGCCTATTACGGTAATGAATTTGCTGAGATTGTGTTGCGCACAAACAGCGATGGGTCGCGTATTATTTTGGGAGACGTTGCTAATATAAGTGATGGTTTTGAAGAGCGCTCGGGGTTTTCAAGCTTCAACGGTCAACAGACGGTGATGATCAATGTCTTCACCGCCGAGGGTCAAAACGATATTGATGTCTCTGCCGGCGTGCGCGATTTTGTCAATCTAAAAAACAACGATTTACCCCATACTGTTGCGCTAGCAGTTTGGGCTGATCGCTCTTTTTATCTTAAAGACCGACTCAACTTAATGCTAAAAAACATGGCCTTTGGCGGTTTTTTTGTTTTTATTATTCTTGCACTTTTTTTGCAACTGCGTCTCGCCTTTTGGGTACTAATTGGTATGGCGGTGAGTTTTTTAGGGGCCATGGCATTAATGCCAGCGGTTGATAATCTGACCATCAACATGCTCACTTTGTTTGGCTTTATTCTGGTGTTAGGTATTGTGGTTGACGACGCAATCATTATTGGTGAGAGCGTCTACTCAGAAGTCGAAAAAAATGGGCAGTCGCCTAATTCGGTTATCGTTGGGGCTAAACGTGTAGCCATGCCCGCCACCTTTGGAGTGCTAACCACAATATGTGCGTTTATTCCTATGGTGTCGATTGGTGGCATGATGGGTGCGTTTTGGGGCAGCATTGGCTGGATCGTTATTCTTTGCCTAGGCTTTTCACTGATCGAGTCCAAGTGGATATTACCCGCCCACTTAGCACGTATGAAACCTTCAAAAAATAAAACCACCGATACTGAAAAGACTCTATTACCTAACCTCTTTGAGCGCATCCGCGCGAGGGCTAGTAGTAGCCTTCAGTCTTTTTGTGATAACAAATACCAACCGCTGCTCGAGCTTAGTTTAACGCATCGCTATAATACCATGGCCATATTTTTTGCACTGCTGCTGGTATCGGTAGGTCTAGTCAAAGGTGGCTTTGTGCGCTGGGAATTCTTTCCCAAACTACCAAGTGATTTTATTCAAGCTGAAATCGTCATGGAAAACGGCACTAACTCAGAGGTCACAAATGCTGTCGTCAAGCGTGTAGCGGAGGCTCTTGAGCAGGTCGATCGCAACTTACAAGCCACTAACCAAGAAGACGCCCTAACCCACTATTTTTCAGGCTCCTACACCGAAACTACTGGCATGGTGATTGTCGAATTAACCAAAGGCGAAGATAGAGAAACTAACTCTTTTGAAATCGTTAACCAGTGGCGCCAGGCCACCGGTGCTATTGCCGGTGCAAAAAGTATTAATTTTAGTCAAATGATGGGTGGGCCTCAGCAGGGTAAACCCATTTCATTTCAGTTGCGCGGCAATAACATAGAGCAATTAAGTTCGGCAGCGACCGAATTAAAACTCAAGCTCGCCGCCTTTGAGGGTGTCTACGATATTGAGGACTCCTACAGCGATGGCAATCGAGAAATTTTAGTGGCGCTTACCGCTAATGGCGAGTCATTAGGCTTTACATCAAGCGATGTGGCGCGTCAGGTTCGACAAGCTTTTTATGGTGCCGAAGCCCAGCGGATTTTACGTGGCACCGAAGAGGTCAAGGTAATGGTGCGCTATCCGTTAGCATCGAGACGGTCAGTCAGCGACCTTCAAAAAATGCATCTCCGCTCACCTAGCGGTGCGATGGTGCCTTTTGCTGAGATTGCCAATATCGAATTTGTCGTGGGCTCACCGAGCATTACCCGTATCGATCAATTTCGCTCAGTCACCGTGTCTGCCGATGTGCAGGCAGCGGTCATTGAGGCGCGTCAGGTTATTACCGAGATTAAGACGAGCTTCGAGGCCGAGATTGCACGCAAGTATCCCGGAGTGACCTTTGCTCTTGAAGGTATGTCACAAGAAGAGGCCGATTCGTTGACTGATCTTGCGCTGGCCGCTTTTGGCGCATTACTGGGGATCTATGCGCTGCTGGCGATTCCGCTTAAATCCTATAGCCAGCCACTGATTATTATGTCGGTTATTCCCTTCGGTTTTATCGGTGCCTTAGTCGGTCATCTCTTACTGGGCTTATCTTTTTCAATTCTTTCAGTCTTTGGATTGGTAGCATTATCCGGTGTCGTGGTTAACGATAGTTTGATTATGGTCGACTTTGTTAATCGCGCGCGGGCTCAAGGCCTCGCTATAAAATCGGCGGCAATACAAGCGGGCACGCAGCGTTTTAGAGCCATCATACTAACTTCTGCAACCACTTTTTTTGGGCTATTACCCATAGTGCTCGAGCGCAGTCTGCAGGCACAAATTGTAATTCCAATGGCGATATCGCTGGCTTTTGGTATTTTATTTGCCACCGTCATTACACTTATTCTTATTCCTAGTCTTTATCTAATGCTAGATGATATTCATTGGCTTTTTGAAAAGTTTAAAACTAAAAAAGAGTACTTAGAGCGCGCCTAATATTTTGATCGTGTTGACATTAAGAAAATAGCACTCAGTCAAAAGCACTTTTAAAGGTACATATAAAAATTTTGTTCATTTGTTTGATGATTGAATTTGTAACTTCATCGCATCGACATACGTCACCAACTTCATAGTTCTATCTAGAATAATCATCTTCCCTCACGAGACACGAATTTAAGCACCCTCGATCTCGTTAGCTTTTTGTTTGTGCAAGCGGAAGCTTGTTGACTCAACTCTTTGAAACCGTATAATAATCTCGCTATTTCAACAATGTGCAGGAGAGATTGGGTTTTTAAAACCCAACGCCGAAGGAGCAACGTCCCGTAAACTCTCAGGCAAAAGTACTGCATAATTGGTCAGCAATCTGGAGAGTGGTGACAGTCACCCACCGAAGGCGAAAACGGATGTTATCCGCCGTAAAACGCTCAGGTTCCAAGACAGATGGGTAACAGCATTTATCGATGCTTATTTCAATCTTCAATTGTCAAGGAAACTGAAAATGTCCAAATCTGAAAAATCAATCGCCGTCATTGGTGCTGGTATCACTGGTATCACCTCGGCCTATTCGCTTATGCAACGCGGTTTTAAAGTCACGGTATTTGATCGCAATCGCTATGCTGCAATGGAGACAAGTTACGCTAATGGCGGTCAGCTTTCAGCCTCTAATGCAGAAGTATGGAACAAATGGTCGACTGTCTTTAAAGGCATGAAGTGGATGTTTGCTCCGGGCGCGCCACTGCTAATCAATCCAGCGCCTAGCTTCCACAAGTACTCGTGGATGACAGAGTTTATGGCAGCCATCCCCCACTACGAAAAAAATACCATCGAGACCGTGCGACTTGCAATAGCGGCAAGGGAACATCTTAAAAGTCATGCCGCCAAAGAAGGTTTTGATTTTGACTGCGAAGACCGCGGCATTCTTCATGTATTTACTGATCCAGCAGAGTTTGAATCTGCCAAAAAAGTGAACGGCCTATTGGCAAAAGGTGGCTTAGAGCGTCACGCGATATCAGCAGATGAGGCTCGAAAAATAGAACCCGCCATTCAAACAGATATCAGTGGCGCCTGTTTTACTCCTAGCGATTTTACAGGTGATATTCACAGCTATTCTGTTGGCCTTTCTGAAGCTTGTGAGCGACAGGGTGTTATCTTTAATTATCGTTGCAACATCAAGGACATCGACCATCAAGGTGATTCGATTGATGTCTCATGGACAGATAAAGATAACGCAAAGTTTAGCGAAAATTTTGATAATATCGTCATTTGTGCAGGTGTAGGTAGCCGTAAGCTTGCCGACATGCTCGGTGATAGAGTGAATATATATCCTGTTAAAGGCTATTCAATTACTGTCAATCTCACTAATGAAGAAAGTCAAAAAGCTGCTCCGTGGGTAAGTCTTCTCGATGATGAGGCAAAATTAGTCGTTAGCCGCTTGGGTAAAGATCGGCTGAGAATTGCCGGCACCGCCGAGTTTAATGGCTACAACCTCAATATTCGCGATGACCGAATCAAACCCATTACCAAATGGTGTGAACGCTTCTTTCCGAGTGTTTCGACAAAAAATGTTGTTCCATGGGCAGGTCTCCGACCAATGATGCCAAATATGCTGCCAAAAGTGGGCCCCGGTAAAAAACCAGGTGTTTTCTACAATACAGGACACGGGCATCTTGGCTGGACACTATCAGCAGCGACAGCTGAAATAGTTTCAGAGCAAGCGCTTCTAGCTATGCAAGCAGGCAGTTAACAATAAATTGAGCCCCTCAACGTAAAATGTAGCTAGATCTATGGATCTACCTACATTTACTTTAAAAAGTCATCATATAAGCGACCAACGACAAGAGGCTTTCATTACTTTAAATACAAAGCCTTAAACGCATTTTCAATAGCCTTATTAGCGCTTAAAAGCTTAACTACAAAACCTCTGTTAAACCAAACTATCCCGAGCAAGATATCATCAGATATATTTATTGATGGTGTACGTTTGTGTCATGAATTCGTAATGGACATTGATGATCGCATTGAAATGTAACATTATAGTTCACTATTAACAGCGTTACTGTTAATACATATAAAGATCTGCATACAAAACAATCTTATACATCCTGCAAATCGTAAAAACTTTAAATAACTCTAATGGCTTAATAATGGCAACCCTAGTTTGGTTTACTGACGATCTTCGTATACATGATAATCAAGCACTATATTTGGCAAGTCTTCGTGACGAACCGCTTATCTGCCTATATTGTGTAGATGAAGAGTGGTTTAAGCCTAATCAATATGGGTTAAAACGCATCGGCGAACATCGCTGGCGTTTTTTACATGAATCCTTGCAAGCCTTAGATGTCGCCCTCAAAGAATGCGGTCAACGTCTGTGTATTTTACTAGGCTCGCCTGTTGATCTTGTGGGCAACATTATTGAGCAATATAACATTTCTGCTGTATTCAGTAATAGCCAGACTGGTTTTTATGAGAACGACAATTGGAGAACCTTAAAAGATAAGTATTCAACGCTAGACTTTACCAGCGTCGAATCATCAACTTTATTTGCTAACCAGCAACTCACTCATATTGATGAGTTTCCTAAAACATTTTCTAAGTTTCGTCATCATGTAGACTCAATTGATTATAAAATTGATCCCCTGATCAATATGCTCGAGCAGACAGAATTAAATCTACCAGCCGCTCTTTCTGTAGAAAGTAGCCGTCTTCCCAGTGTAGACAATTCTAGTCCAAAGCCTAGTTTTGTAGGTGGAGAGAAATCTGCACTCGAACATTTAAAAACTTATCTTTTGACTACAGCACCAAGTAGCTACGTAGATACACGCAATGAATTAGAAGGATGGTCTTTATCGACTAAACTTTCACCATGGCTAGCCAATGGGTGTTTGTCGCCACGAAAAGTTGTTGCAAGCTTATTAGAATATGAAAGACAATTTGGTGAAAATAAATCTACGCGTTGGATTTATTTTGAGCTTTTATGGCGTGAGTATTTTCAGTGGTATGCCTACCATTATGGAAAACGTATGTTTGCTTATAAAGGCATTAATAATAAAAAATTATTAACCAGCTTTTATCCTCAAAGATTTAAACAGTGGTGTCATGGTAAAACACCCTATTCTATTGTAAATGCATGCATGCATCAGCTCAATAAGACAGGCTATTTATCCAATAGGGGACGACAAATTGTTGCCAGCTGTCTGGTTAACGAACTACAAATAGATTGGCGTTGTGGTGCTGCTTACTTTGAACAACAGCTTATTGATTATGATGTTGCTAGTAATTGGGGAAATTGGCAATACATTGCAGGTGTCGGCTGCGATCCCCGTGGTGGCAGACATTTTAGCCTTCAAAAGCAAACTCAATCTTATGATCCACAAGGTGTGTTTATTAAAAAATGGGGCGGTGAAGAAAGTACCGGATCTCTCGATTATATCGACGCAGCAGATTGGCCTATTTAAAGTATCTAAGACATTTTCTTATAAATACTGAAAAACTGCTGAGCCTAACTTGTTACAAATTAATGATGTGAGAATCTGAGGCAACTATGGGGCAACTATACAGTGCCTCGATTTTTATTGATGTCGACATCGCTTTACTATCGAACATACACCTGATACTTATTGACATTTAGTTAAACTAGAATTGAACCCATAACACATAGATATGACCCACAAGAAACAACACCTTCCAACAAAAAACTGCCTTGTGTGTAGCTTACCTTTTAGCTGGCGCAAAAAATGGAAAAAAGACTGGGAGAGCGTCAAATATTGCTCTGAGCGATGTCGCCGTCAGCAAAAACAATCCAACCATTAATAAGACAAACTCCCTATGAACGTAAGCCAATCTTCTTATAAAACACTTCGATTAATTCTTGGCGACCAGCTAAATGCTGACCATAGTTGGTTTAAAACTAAAGATGACAAAGTCCTGTATATTATTGCCGAGCTTACACAAGAAGCCACTTACACCAAACATCATATTCAAAAAATTTGTGCTTTTTTTAGTGCAATGTCGCAATTTGCGGCTGCTTTAACTAAAGCAGGTCATCAAGTTTTACACTTAACCTTGGATGAGACCAGTAACTATAAAAACATTGAGGGCTTACTCGACGAAGTCATTAATAAATACAAAGTTTCGAATTTTGAACATCAGTACCCTGACGAATATCGCCTTCACAAACAACTAGAGGCCTATACTGAAGCTCTAAACGCGCTATCAATTACTAGCATGGCATATGATTCTGAACATTTTTTATTGCCATTTACGGATATCAAACAACATTTCAAACAAGGTAAGCATCAGAAAATGGAGTTTTTTTATCGTAGAATGCGCAAGCAATTTTCGATATTAATGGATAGTGACCAACCGTTAGGTGGTCAGTGGAATTATGATAAAGACAATAGAAAAAAACTCAATAAAAAAGACATTGAACAAATACCCGCGCCTTTAGTTTTTTCGAGGGATGTTACTGACATTATTGCTAGGCTTAAAACTCACAAAATTAAAACTATAGGCAAGCCACAAGAGAACTTGTGTTCGCCAACTAACCGTCAAGAAGCATTAGCATTGTTGAAACATTTTTGTGAGATTTGTCTTCCTAACTTTGGTACTTTTCAAGATGCAATGACCTCTGAAAGCAAATTTGCTTGGAGCCTTTATCACTCGCGCATAGCATTTGCGTTAAACAGTAAAATATTAAGCCCGCTACAAGTTATCAATGAAGCAGTTCATTATTATCAAAAAGCGAACGCTGCAAACTCTACGAGTGCAATGATAGACATTGCTCAAATAGAAGGTTTTGTTCGTCAAATATTAGGTTGGCGTGAATATATACGCGGTGTCTACTGGGTCAATATGCCCGAGTATAAAACTTATAACAATCTTGATGCGCAAAATAATTTACCCGGCTACTTTTGGAGCGGCAATACAAAAATGAATTGTATGAAGCACGCGATCGATCAATCGTTAGATCATGCATATGCTCACCACATACAACGCTTAATGATTACTGGAAATTTTTGTATGTTGACTGAAATTCATCCTGATCAAGTTGATGAATGGTATCTAGGTGTTTATATTGATGCTATCGAGTGGGTAGAATTACCTAACACACGTGGGATGAGTCAATTTGCAGATGGTGGTATTGTTGCCACCAAGCCCTATGCTGCAGGTGGTAACTACATTAATAAAATGAGTGATTACTGCAAAACTTGCGACTACAAAATAAAAGAAAAAACAGGCGAGGATGCGTGTCCGTTTAACAGTCTTTATTGGCGTTTTATGATCAAACATCGTGAATCATTATCAAAAAATCCGCGTATTAGTATGATTTATAGAAATTGGGATAAGCAAGATGATGATAAAAAACATCTTATTCTAGCAACAGCAAATAATCATATTGTGAATATCCAAAATTTGTAATGATGTTTCCAATTTATCGCTACTGCATAATTACCTATAATTAATAATATTGACTGTCAGCTAAAATACACACAGGTCAGTTATCGTTAACGCACTTATTTTAGAGTATAACTCGATAGCGGTTTAGATAATAAATCGACTCGAAATAAAATGACAGTCCATGTGTTAATTTTAATATGTATTAATATGAATTGTTAAATCACAACCCATTAAATGGCTTAATACTTAAAATTGAGACATTGATTTTTGGTATTTTAATAGTTGTTATTAAATATTACGGTTAATTATCGATGAGGGCTTGGTCTAAACAACTGCACACCTTTTTTTGCATAAACTTAAACAAGTTTTTTTGTCTGAGTGAAATTGCTAATGAGTGTGCGGACATCAACAGTTGAAGCTAACAGGCTCGCCCTATTAAAACCCATAAGTATGTGGATTGTAATTTTTTAAATATGCGCTAATGTTTTCAAAATTTAGAGCGGGAGTTAATAGATAACCCTGCACATAGTCACAACCTAATTTTTGTACAACATCTAATTGGGTTTGGGTTTCAACGCCTTCGATAACTGTTTTCATACCAAAGTTATGCGCCATTTCAATAATAGTTTTAACTAAAATAAAATTATCTTTGTCTTTATCAATTTCGTCAACAAAGCTACGATCGACTTTTAGGCTATCAAAAGTGAAATGCTTTAGATAACTCAAAGACGAATAACCTTTACCAAAATCATCTATCGATAAAGAAAATCCATGCTTTCTCAAGCGGTTAAGCGATGCTTCAGCCTTTTCAGGATTCTTCAACATCAAACTTTCTGTCACCTCAATGCAGAGATAGCTAGGATCAAAGCCTAACTGAGTGACCAGATCAAACAGTGGATCAGACTCGTCGTTGAGCAATTCAAACTCGAGTGCCGAACGGTTGATCGATACTTGTAAGGGCTTGTTTGATATTGCATTCAAGCGCTGGGTATAAATAATTGCTTTTTTGGTAATTTGCAGACCAAGTCGACGGATCATACCACTGTGCTCGGCTACAGCAATAAACTCCTCAGGCGACACTTGACCCAGTTCAACGTCATGCCAACGCGCCAGGGCTTCTAGATGATTAATCTCACCGGTATTAGCATCCACAATTGGTTGCAGGTGAACGTCGAGCCATTCATTCTCAATAGCTAACTGTAAGCGTTGCTGTACCTGCTGCTCGCGGGAGGCTTTAGCCCGTAATTCATTGGAGAAATACGAGAAATTATTGCGCCCATAATCTTTAGCGCTGTAAAGGGCTTGGTCAGCAGAGGCTAGTAATTCATCGGGATCTTGCGTATCCGATGGATATAAACAGATACCGATTGAGGTTGTGGCCCTTACTTCTCGGCCTTTATCTAACTCAAACGGCTCGTTAAATAGCATTAATATTTTGTTAGCTAAAAGATCTATAGTTTTCGAATAGTCCACAGTTGCAAAGATTGAGAATTCGTCGCCCCCTAGGCGTGCTAACAAATCATCATCACGTAAATTACTTTTCAAACGTTGACCAATTTTTTTGAGCAGGATGTCACCGGCGATATGCCCTAAAGTGTCGTTAATTAATTTGAAATTATCAATATCCAGAAAAAGTAAAGCACCCGTTTCATTTTGACGATTGGCATGAACGAGACGCTGCTTAAGCCGGCCTTTAAATTCATAACGATTATATAAGCTTGTCAATTGGTCGTGACTTGCCTGATAAGAAATTAATTGCTCTGCCTCTTTTTTCTCGCTTATATCGCGATAAATAGCGACAAAATTGGCTGTGTGTCCATCAGCTCCTGGAATAGAGCTAATGGATGTCAGAACGGGAAAGGTTCGACCATTTTTATCGCGATTAAGAAGCTCCCCCTGCCAGAAACCCTTATCGAGAATTTTCTCCCACATAGAGGCATAAAATTCGTGCTCATGCAGCCCTGATGATATGATTTTAGGGTTGTTGCCAAGTAATTCTTGATGCCCATAGCCACTTTGCGTTCTGATTGCGTGATTAGCATAGGTAATTAAATTATTCTCATCAGAGACAATAATACCATCGTGAGTATAGTCGTATATTTGCTGTGCTATGCGTAATTGTTTATTTTTTGATTCAAGCTGTTGTATGCGCT
>Ga0307488_10005831_pt1 | contig 10169 bp, 10 predicted proteins | sample SB02metaG_FD_202248 | JGI IMG/M metagenome (GOLD analysis project Ga0307488, IMG submission 202248) | Sea-ice brine microbial communities from Beaufort Sea near Barrow, Alaska, United States - SB 0.2 | ecosystem: Environmental > Aquatic > Marine > Coastal | place: USA: Alaska | collected...
CATCGTCAGACGGCACATATGTATCTGGAAACCAAACACGATTACAATGAATGTACTTACGTGTGATAGAATTTACATAGTCACGCTGATTATATTTTCTGTGACAAATAATAACAACTCGTGCAGGGTAACCGGCATTGTTTAACATATCACAGTATTCGTAACTGTAATATAGTAACCCGTCTACTGGCTTACTTGTAACTACAATATTAATCATTAAATTGTTCCTTTAACCAATCAAAGTTGTTTATGAGGTTAAGATCAGAGCTGTTAGATAAACCAAACTCCATGCCAGCACGAGCACCGTTAATACAGTATTCGCCGAACGGTTTGTCTTTTCCCACTGTTGTCCAAATTCTAAGTCTTTCATTTGTTTCATCATCTACTTGTCCTTTAATAGTTTCACTGCTTAGTTTTGCACATTCTCTAAAAGCACTGCGCCATGTACTAAATTCATTAACATTAAATGCTGCTATGTTTGATATTTCGTCTACTACTTTAAACTTGTCACTAATACTTGTAGACATGTCGTTAGTAGTTGTATCCATGTTAACTGTTGCTAATCTCGGAAATAACTTCACTCCGCCATTGCCGTATTCTAATCCATTAATAGGATTTATACTTGTATACACATGCACAGTATCTTGATTAGTAATATCTGGAATATAACTAAAATCAAAACTGTCAAGTACAATAGCATCAGCATCAACAATCCATAACATATCAGTAGCAGCAATCTTTGCTGCTTCTATATGTGCTTGATGAATACCTTTTACACCGTGTACACGTTTAGCATAAGGAAATCTGTCTTTTAAATTAGACCAATTTTCTTCTGCTTGTGTTTCGTTATAACTTATAAAAACAATATCATACATTTATATATTATACATCCTTTTTGGTAATTTTTTCATAAATTACATTACACAAGTCTTCGTGACACTTTGGTCCAGGATGGCTACCGTCTCTTGCTGTGTCAAGATCTACCCGAAATGTCGTTGCATTTATATTTTTTTCTTCTAAAAAAGTTACAGTATTAATATTCCACGATCCCCAATGTATAGTAATGCCTCTATTTTTAGCAATTTCATTTGCCCAGTCAATATAATCCGAAAGGTAAGATGCTGATACGTCATCATTAAATATGCTAACTACTTTTTTAAAGAACTTTTTGTCACCTCGTAGATAATTTAAAATGAAATTTCTATGAGCCCAAGTTTTTTTATCTAATTGATATTCTGGAAGAAACACTCTGTCTGGCCCAGGTAACATTATGATTGCATCACTTACAGGATGCAATCTAGTAAATGCAGAAAATAACTTTATTATACTAACAAAGCCTCCACCCGGAACTCCTAAGTTAGGTATTACGTCAACTCCTAGTTCGTTAGCAAGTAACTCCGATACTGGAGTCTCAACTCCAACTCCAAAAGTACAACTACAACCAAATAATGCAGGACTTTTTTGAAATGTCCAGTCTGGACCACGGAAACCATATGAGTTTATATTATATTCCCAAGGATCTTCTTTCTGTTTAGCATCCGGCAACATGAAATACGGCGTTGTATATTTCTTTCCTATGAGATTTTTTTCCGTAGAATAATGATTAACCATTTCATTGTATTCATGTAAATCTGTAATTTTAACGCTTGAAGTTGATATTTTTTCTATTCTACTCATAGGTTCCTAACGCCTCGTCGATATTTTTAGGGTCAGGATTTAATATCCATCCTTCTTTATGTGCAAGCTCCATAATACTCGAATCTGTGTCAGGAATACTTTCTACCCAATCTGTAAGTATTTTAGGAAACACGTTTATGTTTTTATTTCGTCTTACGTCATACTGTGCATAAAATGTTTTAAAGTCGCGCCATAATGTTACAGGATTGCTAGTGCGTCTGTGAGGAGCATCTACAGTAACTAAGTAATCTATTAAACGCTCAATACTTGCTCGCTCATGTTCGTGCCATAATTCTTTGTGTTTGTTTTCATTATACCAATCATTTAGTTTATTATAACAATAATCTTTAAGATGTATTGGCAATGCCAGTGGACTTTGAAAACTAGGAAAGCGTACTAAATTTAAACTTACTGACGGAGATTTTGATCCAGTATGTTCTTTTAATGCGTACACTTCATCAAGGAATTCTGTAATACTAAACAAACAAAGACTATTAATTGTCATCATAATACTAACACTTGTGTTAGTTTCGTCTAATATGCGAGTTGTGTTCCTCAACCATTGCTGATAGTCTAGACCGTCACGTATATATTCAGCTTGTGCTCCTACTGCTTCACAACTAGTATAAATGTGAAACTTTTTAATCCCTTGGGCCTTTTCAATCAATTTATCAATAATAGAATCCTTTGCAATTAAGTTTGAGTTAATTGCAAATCGCATATTGGACTCTTGTTTAGAATACCAATCAAACAGTTTCCAGGTGTTGCCGCTCATTAATGGCTCTCCGCCTGTAATACGCAGTTCGTCTAAGCTATCTGCAAGGCCGTTGTCCCACCATTTCCAAAATGCTTGAATATAAGGGTTAGCTTCGTCACTATCGTACGGAGCAGTCCAATCACCGTTCTGCGTAAATGCTCCTGCGCCGTCGCTTACTAAATTAGTATAAGGGCCGTTCTTATTAATATCTTTTGCCCACGTAGTACTAAAGCTAGCATTACAATAACTACACGCTAGATTGCAGGTTCTGTCAAATGCTATTTCAAAAGTTTTTAACTCAGTATTAGCATTCCAATCTGCATCAAATGCTTCTTGAAGTTCTTCGTCGGTATAGATGATAGTTTTAAAAGTACGATCACTTACTACGTCTTTTTTCATATCTTCCATCTTCCAGCAATACTCGCATTCTGCAGGGCGTTCACCATTTTGCATTTGGCGGCGCATCTCTTTCTTATGCTTAGTGTTGTGAATTGCTGTATAGTTTTCTTCGACTTCTATTAACGGAATTTTATGTGCAGGCGGGTGATGACAACTTGCTGTTGTGCCGCTACCTAGCCAAGTAGTTGCGTTGTACCATTTAGCAGCACAATAGCTTGCACTTTTGGTATCAATCATACGTTCTTTATACTGCTGTAGAGTTTCGTTCTTTTTACTAGGCATCTAGCCAATCCTCTAATAATGTTGCGTACTCTGGAAAAGTATCTTTAAAGTTTTTGTTTCGACGCTTGTCGTATGCATGTATGTATCTTACAAAGTCGGATCTGTGTTCTATTGCTGGATCTTCACTACGCAAATAATTGCAGAATCTCTGTATCTGATCCCATTCTTCTAAGTATATTCTTCCAAACTTTTCTTCACTATAATATTTTAACCATTGCTTACAGTTATTTTCAATTAAGTTAGCTATTCTTTCGCGCTCACTTTTATCTAACAATGTACATTGCAAATGTGGGGGCCAATGCATTATGTTAATACTAAGTGGTAATCTATTATCTGCAAATCTTTCATTGTAACGAGATCGTAGTTCCATTAATTTTATTATAAATTCATTAAACGTAGGTAAACTTAATATGTTCACAGTAGTCATAATAGCAACAGTACTTTTTGTTTCATTAAGAAAGCGTTCTGTATTTACAAGCCATTTATTATAATCTAGGCCATCGCGAGCATACTCAGCTTGTGGTCCTGTACTTTCTAAACTTGTATAGATATCAACTTTAACCCCTACATTAGCAAGTGCATTAACTTTTAATATTAATTTGTCAATTAGTTTATCTTCAACACACCCATTAGTGTTAATAGCAATATCTAAACCTTGCTGGGGATTTTCAAGTAAATAATCTAAAAGTTTCCAAGTATCTTTACTCATAGTTGGCTCACCGCCGGTAATGCGTAATACTTTTAAATGTAGAAGTGCGCCTGGAAACCATTTCCAAAATGCTTCTACATAAGGATTGTGTTCTCTATTCTTATAAGGCATCTTTCCGCTAGACTTTAAGTAATCTAGATTATGTGAACCGTGCTTAGTTGGATACTGTCCATTCTTTTTAATATCTTCCATCCACTTACTGCTAATCTCAGGTGAACAGTATGCACATGCAAAATTACACGCATTACTAAAACTAACTTCTAAGTAACTAGGATATACATTATCTTGCGGATTGCTTTTAGCAATGTCTTCAAATCTATCCCAAGCCCATGAGTCTGATGTTTTATAATGTCTATCTGAAAAGTAATCTTTATCTAAGTCTTCAATTTTCCAACAGTACCCGCATTCACTAGGGCGTTCGCCATTTAACATTTTAGCACGTTGTTCTTTTTTAAACTTGCTGTTATGCAGTGCCGCTGGGTCTGCTTCTATTTCTTCTAATGGTATTTTATGTGGCGCTGGATGATGACAGCTATGGTTATATCCGTTTTGCAACATAAGGGTTGTTTGTAACCATTTAGCTGTACAGAACGAACAACTTACATTGTTTATTTTTTCACGCTTTTCTTCTAGTAGTTGTATACGCTGTTCGTTACTCATTTTTAAGTTTTACATTCCTTAAATTAGGTACATAGATTGATTTAAAAAATTTACTTTGCTGGGCATCTAGTGGCGCTTCTGCAATTGGTATACTAAGTTTATCAATTAACTTAATACCATATGTGCCTATTTCATATTCAATGTCTTCAATTGCAGCAAATGAAGTTTCCCACAAGTCGTTTAGATAGTTAAAGTCTCGTACTTGTACATGGTCCCAATCTGTACACATATTCATAAACAATCCTGACCTTGCACCTAAAATAGCCCATAGTCCATTTTCTACATCTGCACCTATCATAGTCCAAATTAATAGTCTATTATAATTTTGCCACCATATTGTTTTTAAATCGTCAACTACTTTGCCACGGTTTAATGACATCTTAACACCTTCACGAAATCCTGCTCTCCAAGCTTGTTGCGCTGAGGAACTAATAATACTTGTAGAATAATTTTCATTCAGTTGAAGATATTTGTCAAAGTAACAAAATTCAATATTAGTTTCATCCGAACCGTCTGAGTTTTCGTGGGTTTGCATATTGTTTACAAAGTCTCTTGTCCACATTTTAATGCTACCGTTGCCATACTTTAATCCGTTGATGTCAATCTTTCCTGCCCAACTAAACTGGTGTTCTGGCGATGCGCCTAACTCAGCCAAGTCTAACTTCACTTGTAGAAACTTAGGGTCAATAATAGTGTCGCCGTCTATTGTAACAAAGTTTTCAGTCTCACTAATAGCTGCACATGCTTTATGCGCTGCGTCACTGCCTTCTACACCATGTACACGTTTTGCCCATGGCACTTTACTGCACAAGTCTGCATAGTTTTTTTCTGCGTTAGGCTCGTCATAACTTAAAAATATTATATCTTGATCAATTATTTTCATTACAGATTACCTATTGTGTGTGCATGCGGTATATGACTACTACGAGTGACAACAGACACATTCATGTTTGACGAACAGCCTTGTATTTCAATGCTGTCGGTGTGTATAAAATCTTTTAAATTTAAAGTAAATTTATCAAATAGTATAAATCTATTAGTTGCATCTACAATGTAATATTCTTTAAAGTAGTCGTCGCCGATAGACAAGCTAGCACACGTCTTATTATCTATAAAGTTATTTACAGTCCAGGAATACTTATTCTGTATAATTTGGATGCCAAATTGGATGTCAGCGTCTAATCTATCAGCACGAATTATAGGTCCAGTAGTGTGCGCTGTATTTCCTTCTTCAATATAAGTTGTAGATACAAGATGCATTTTTCCTTTTACTCGAATATCTTCAACCATCATATATTCATGAAAGTGCTTACGTCCAAAAGAAAAATCATCAAATATTTCCTGGGTAGTTTCTATCCACAATTCAGTATCAATATGATTAGAAACTGAAAGTATATTACCTTCATCGTCATAGTGTATATAAAACATTATACTTTCTCCCGCAGCCAAGCTAACATATCATCTGTTAAAAATTCGTCTTCAACATAGTGTAGCACACCCGACTGTTTATATCCATTAATATAAATGCTATCATTGTAATCTACAGATAACACATCAGTCCACTTAGCAGGCAAATGAACTAAATTTTGCACACGCGGTTTCATATGTGTAAATGTCATCGGACTGTGGTCTAAACAATATCCTTGCATATCTAAAATCTTTAAAGCAATTGCAATACTTACATCAACACTACACCATTTTTGCAAACTGTTAGGAGTATACTTTTCATAAAATACTTGCCAGTTTTGCATAATAATATCTAATAACTTATAAAAGTTTGCAGTTTCTTCACACTTAGTAAATTGATACATTCCTGAATATACATCAGGTAAATCATTTGAATCAAATGTTTTCCTATAATATCTCGATGTTACTAATTCATTTCTATAAGTAGTAACATTTTTAGTAAACAACAAAGAATGATTATTTCTAAAATTTTGCCAAGTAGAACTAATATTATCTAGTACTAACATATCGACATCAAACACTAATGTATTTTCATAAGGTGTTACATGATATACTTTCCAACGGTTATCTATTTTCCAATCGTTCTCGCTAGCTAGGTCGCCCCAGGGTATAGATATAATCTTATCAAATACAGGCTTATATATATTCAGTACTTCATCGTCAGTAATTAAACTTATATTTGTTCGTGGACTTTTTGCAAGCACACTTAATGCAAGTGCATACGCTTGCCTAATATAATCTGTTGTTGAATTATTTTGTGCAACAAGGCAAATACCATTACTCATTAACAAACTCCGTATCGATAAATTTATCTAAACTAAACTTATTCATTATATGCGTTGTTGCATCTGTTAACGTAACTAATAGATAATCGTAATCACGTTGGGTTAGAAGTTGTATACTATCATTTTTTACATCTACTAACACATCTTTATCAATTGATACCCACATATCAGACGGTATTGACATTGGCCAATTACTATCTTCAACAAAGCCACGCATCATATGTACTGCAATACTAAAAGCAAAATCGTTTCTAAATTTTGTTTCAACAATATCATATGTTAATCTGTAATAGTTGTAATTTTCTTTAATATGCTGCACTGTATCAAATACAGTTTTTGCTGTTGTACTTTTAGTAAAGTATAAAATAGTTGCCCAATACATAGGTATTGACTTGTCACTAATTCTATCAAGGCTAGCGTAATGCTTTTGTGTATTAACCATATGATAATCTTTAGCAATCATGAAGTCTTCAGGTGTGTCAAAGCACGTTAGTAATTTATCATTACTAATTAATAGGTCAGTGTCTATTACTAATGTTTTTTCAAATATAGATAATTCGTATGCAGAATCCCGTGCCGAATTGATCCATTTCAATTTGCCTTTGTTTGCGTAAATACCGTTGTGAAATGTTTTAGTAGACGATGCTGGTGCATCGCAGTGTGTGACATTATCGATGTATTTTTTATAAAAAGGAAAATTACTCTCAATGTATTCTTTATCATTAGTAATAAGTTGTACAGGAAGTTTTAAGTAATTTTTTACACGCTTTGCGCAATAAATTGCTTGCTTAATATAATCAATACGTCCGTTATTAAATGCAAATAACACTACGCCTTTATTCATAGATTAGTTAACCCTTCAACACTTCTGTTCTTTTTAATCTTTGCATAATCGTATGCGTACTTTCGAGACGCAAACGTATACACTCCAAGAAGTTCTCTTGTAAAATCTTTTAAGTTAGTTACATCAAACGGAGTATTATTATCATCTAACAATATAGTTTCGTCTTGATCTAATGCAAGCATACTTTGACAAAAGCTAATTACATCAGTAGTTACAGATATCTTATGTCCATCTACATAATGAACTAAATTATCGTAATATTGTTTTAGGAAAATACTTTTTTGATTGTTTTGAGTTTCTAAAAAATTAGAAAACTCTAATGCTTTTTCTAGTCGTTCGTCCATTATGGCTCCTTGTATATACTGTTATAGTATATACTAAAAAGACATAATAGTCAAGTGTTATGTGAATGTATTTGAGCTGCCTGTTGAAATAGTCGGTGCTGTAGTTGATACGTTTGTACCAGTAGCACGTACATACGTCAAAGCACTAGTTAATGTACCTTTTACGTTTTCGTCAACTGCTGCGCCTACGCCAGTTTGATCACCTACGTCATTATCTTCATACAGCACACGAATTCGAAGACCGTTAGTAATTGCCCTTGCTAGAATCCTGTATCTGTTTTCTGAGTATGGACTTGCGCCACCGCGTGTATATAATTCTCTTTCAGTGCCATTAATATCATAGTACCCATCGTTAGCACTAATAGTGCCGCCGGTGCCTGTTTCTTTATATGCACTAACATAATTAATAGCAATAACAGAAGTATTAGCTACCATTGTTTTCCAGTCTAATGTTTTTGCTTCTGACCCTGTATAAGACAACGTAGTAGCAATTCTTAGACGCCCACCTGCATTAAAAAATGCTTTTGCTGCGTTTGCACTTGCCCAAGTAAATTGAACGTCGTGAATTTGTGTTCCGTTCCAGTTAGTTTTGCCTTTAGAACGTGCAGATGTTGTAGTAGATTGTCCAGCAGCTAGATTAAATCGCTGTGCATTAGTTTTAACAAAGTTGATTGCAGTTTCAAGCGCATCGTGTATTACTTTTGTAACTGAACTATCAGTATTTACAGTAGCTAGGGCAGGATTTAACGCACTGCCTACTTGGTGTGTATATGCTTTATCAGCATCTGCTTTAAGTGCATTCCAGTCAGCTGCTTGTACCTTGTCTCCTGGAGACTTTGCTGGGGCTGCGGTAGCTAGATTGTAGCCAGCAGCAGAGGTACCAGTTCCTGTTGGAGATCCCATAACAAGATTAATTCCAGTTCTTAAGGTTGTATACTCTGCTTCGCCAATTGTTTGACCTACTGTTACTGCCATGCTAAATCCTCTTTATTAACTACGTATATTTATACTTTAAGTACACACTCGATTAGTTTTTCGTTATCATCAGTACTTGATTCTAGAGCAATTCCTACCATTGCAGTTGTTGCAAGTGTAGTACACACGCCATCGGATAATGCATACACAGCGTCACCTTTGTTGACTACGCCTTTGACTCTTACTGGTAAACGTCCTTTAAGACCAATGTATTGACCATCGCTTTCACTGTTCATCATATAAGCAGGATCTGTTGAAACAACACCAATACAATGATTGCTTGCAGTTGCTGGGCAAACTTCTGCTTCGCCGCCTACTGCTACTGCTGTACCTGCTGGTAATTCTTCTGCTGTTGTGTATTTTTCTGCAAGGTCAGCATAACGTGCGCTTGTTGCAGTACCTTGGAATAGTACAGCATTTAAATTGCCAGCTGCGTCACGCACTGCAATAGTGTTACTAGTACCTGTGCCAATAGTATTAACTGCGCCTACTCTTGCAGTGCCGCCAACTAAAAGAGCACTTGCTTTTTCTGAAATTCCATAAAAATTAGTAGCATATGCTGCATTGAAAATATTAGTAGCATCGCCTAATGTAACTGGCTCAACTGCTGTATTAGCTGCGTTCATGCCTGGCTTAAATACACCCGGTTTCATTGTTACAATATTCTTAACTAGTCCGCCACTTTGCTTTGCTCTATAACGAATTTCGTCACCTTGTGCGTTTGAAACAACACCTTGGTTATCATTTTCGATGAATAATTTTAGATCTAGTCCTGCGCCAATGGCAATGCCTGCATCAGTTTGGAAGTTAGTAATTTCTGTGAATACACTAGGAGAACCAGGAGTAGCAGTAACATAGTTAGCTGCTGAAATACCGTTAAGTTTATCACTGTTAGTTGCAGTACCGTGGAATCGTTGTGTACCACTAGTAATACCATTAGCTGCACTTAGAGTGTTTTTAAGGGTTACGCCGGATTGTATAACGTCAAACCCTGAAATTGTATTCTCAGCATCTCCGCTATCAATTGTAAACTGTATTGGGCTAATTATAAACACTACTTCGTCATTAACTGTAGCTGTAATAACACTACGCGAAACTAGTCCTGTATCACGTACTGATTTACTTTGCATCTGTGTAATGCCTGAACCAGCATCTTGAGGGCCAATAAGTACAAAATCAGCGCCGTTATAAGAATATAACTGTTCGTTAGTAGTATCCCACCAAAAATCACCAGTAGCTAATCCTGCAGGGGCAGTAGCACTAATTTCTG
>Ga0307488_10005832_pt1 | contig 10169 bp, 5 predicted proteins | sample SB02metaG_FD_202248 | JGI IMG/M metagenome (GOLD analysis project Ga0307488, IMG submission 202248) | Sea-ice brine microbial communities from Beaufort Sea near Barrow, Alaska, United States - SB 0.2 | ecosystem: Environmental > Aquatic > Marine > Coastal | place: USA: Alaska | collected 2017-05-06
ATAAGTATTAGGTACCATAAATGTAATTATGAGACGAACTATTTTTATATTTCCAATAAAAATTTTTAAATACAAAGCGCTTTAATGTTTTGTATTAAAGTTTTTAAACATTGGTTTGTAGAAGTCAGTCAATTTTTAATATTTTTTGCAAAAAATCAAGGGTAAGCGCTTTGCATTAAGGGTACCATTTGAAAATAAGACATAGATAATAGCTTTGAAGAAATACTTAAGAACGCTATTAATCTTTGAATAATAAAAGCAATTAATTCGCATGTATATGTTGTGAATACTAATTACGCAAAAAACAAAAATGTACAAAAATAATAGATATTATTAATGATGAATTTGTTAACCTTTTCAAAGAAAAATAAAAATGAATAAAAAACTACTACTATCAATTTTACTTTTAATTACGATTACGTTTGCATATAAAGTCTCAACAAAACAAACAGAAACGGACAAATTAAGAGAAAAACACGCTACTTTTCTAAAAAATCATTCGTTTAACAAAACAATGGATTTATCTAAAAAGGAGAGAAAAGCGCAAGGTTTGCCACCAAATGCATATTTTGAACAAGAATATTTAAATGAAATCGATCCAAGTACTGGGCGCACTAACAAAAGAGAATTACTCCAATTACAAGCGCAATTAAACTCAGAAAGATCGGCACAAAGAGCTCCAGGAGATGCTGCAGATAATGCATGGGTAGAAAGAGGACCAAACAATGTTGGTGGTAGAACAAGAGTTGTTCTTTTCGATCCTAATGACGCTTCTCAAGAAACGGTGTATGCCGGAGGTGTGAGTGGAGGTTTATGGAAAAATACAAATATTTCTAGCGCTGAATCTAGTTGGGTTCAAGTTGGTATTTCAGAGAACTTATCAGTATCATCTATTGCGGTAGACCCAAATAATTCTAATATTTGGTATGTAGGTACTGGAGAATCTTACACTGGAGGACAAGCCGTTGGAAATGGACTTTGGAAGTCGATTGATGGAGGAGCCACTTGGAATCATGTTTTTGGAGGGGCTACCGATGAAACATACGTTCCTGGAGCAAAATTGAAAATTAACAGTCCTGCAGCTATCGCAGGTGAATATTCGTATACGGTTACAACTGCTTTTGGTGGCAGTTTAGATGCTGCGTTAACAGGAGAATTTGTGCTAGCAGTTGATGCAACAGACCCTACGGATGATGCTTGTTCTGCACTTACAAATACAGCTGCTATGAGCGGTAAAATCGCAATATTAAGAAGAGGAGCTTGTAGCTTTGATGACAAAGTAAAAAGAGCAGAAGATGCCGGTGCAATTGGTGTAATTGTTATAAACAGCGCTGCATCGGGAACCATACCGATGGTAGGAGATGGATTGGGTTTTGATACTGAAACCAATGAATTAAACATTACAATTCCTTCTGCAATGGTTTCTTTGGCCGATGGAAATGCAATTGTTGCAGAATTAGGAAATGGTGTAAACGGAACTTTACAAACTGCTCCATCTACCGCTGGGTATAATGTTACACCAGGAATACAACATATTAATGATGTGATTATAAGAGATAATGACGGTGTTTCTGAAGTGTTCTTTGCAGCAGCAGATACTTTTTCTTCAGGATCTATACTAGGTGTTAGTGAAATAGGAATGTATAAATCTACAGATGGTATTAATTTCACAAAATTAGTATTTCCGGATACAGAAAGTGGAAGTGCCTATGAACCAAACGATATCGAAATTGCAACGGATAATTCTATCTATGTATCCACAACATCAAACAGTTTTGGAGCAGGAGGTGGTCGAATTTTTAAATCTACAGATGGGAATACGTTTACATTAGTGCACACAGTTCCTAATGGAGATAGAACAGAAATAGTGACTTCTAAATCAGATGCAAATACACTCTATATACTGGCACAGTTAAATACAGATCCTGTAGGCATCTATAAAACAACAGATGGCTTTGCAACAGTTACCGCTTTAGCGTTGCCAGATGACGCAGATAACGGAATTCCAGCAGATGACTTTACAAGAGGACAGGCTTTTTATGATTTACTACTACGAGTAGACCCAAACGATGATAAGATCATCTATGTTGGTGGTATTGATTTATTTAGAAGTGAAGACAGCGGAACTACTTGGAATCAAATATCTAAATGGTCTAATAATAATGATTTAAGAACATTAGATGTTTCTCTTGTGCATGCAGACCAGCACGGAATGGCATTCTCGTCTTCTTCTAAAATGGTGTTTAGTAATGATGGTGGCGTGTATTTTTCTGATGACACTGCTACCGTTATTAGCCCTAGAAAAAAAGGATACAATACCTTACAATTTTATACAGTTGGGGTTGCGCCTACAACTGCTTTTGATGGTAAAGAATATTTTTTAGCAGGAGCACAAGACAATGGAACCTTATTAATTACTGACGCAGATTCCGGAGTTAATAGCTTTAATGAAACACAAGGAGGAGACGGTGCTTATAGCTTTTTTGATCAAGATGGTTCAGACCAATATTATATTGCAAATTATGTATATAATAATAATATTAATTTATATGATGTGCTCACCAATACGACAAGAAATATAAATAGTGAAAGTGCAAGTAATGGAGATTTTATCAACCAAGAAGCGCTAGACTCTAATTTAAATATTTTGTATTCTAATTATTCCAGTGGATCAAACTACATTGTAAAAATGTATAGAAATATTACGGTAGCGGCCACTAAGACAGATTTAATCAATGCTAATTTAATGGATGCAGAACCTTCGGCGTTAACTGTTTCTCCGCACACAACAAATCAATCGAATTTATTTATTGGTCTTAAAAATGGAAAATTAATAAAGATCTCAGGAACAACAAATACCTTCCCTACCAATCCTGTATGGACAGATATTACCGGAACTAATTTTGTAGGATCTGTTTCTGACATAGAGCTAGGCGCCAATGAAAATGAAATTTTTGTAACCATGCATAATTATGGTGTTCAAAATATTTGGTATACAAGTGATGGTGGTGCTAATTGGTCTGCTAAAGAAGGAAACTTGCCAGACATTCCTGTAAAAACAATTTTACAAAATCCTTTAAGATTAGAAGAAGTTATTATTGGAACTGAATTAGGAGTGTGGAGAACAGAAGACTTTTTTGCTGTGTCTCCTACTTGGATACAATCTTATAACGGAATGAGTAATGTAAAAGTAACCGATTTAGATTTAAGAGATGATAATGTGGTTTTTGCAGCTACGTATGGTAGAGGTGTATTCTCTGGACAATTTACAGATGCTGTTGCTTCTGTTGAGGATGTTTTAACTGATAAAAAAGCATTTACAGTATATCCTACAGTTTCAAGAGGAGACTTTACCGTTTTGGCTAAAAGTTCTTTAGGGAAATCAAAAATGAATATCTTTGATATCAACGGTAAGCAGGTGTATACAAGAAGTATCGATTTTAAAGCCAACGAAAAAATAGCGATATCTGTAAGCTTAAATTCAGGAATTTATATGGTAAATATAATTGATAAAGACAATAAAAGGTCTTCCAGCAAAATTGTAATTGAATAGAAATAAATTTTTAAAACAGTATAAAAAAGACGCTTATTTTAGCGTCTTTTTTTATGTGTTAGAAAATAATTTAGCCAAGCTGTTTGCATCTAAACCAACAGCATGTTGAAGTTCAGAAACACTTCCGTGTGTTATGAAATTATCTGGGATGCCTACTATTTTTATTTTATTTTGATACTTGTTTTCTGATGCAAACTCTAAAATAGCAGATCCAAAACCACCTTTTATGGTGCCATCTTCAACTGTAAAAATAGCTTCATGATTTTTGAAAATAACATGTAGTAATTTTTCATCTAAAGGTTTTACAAAACGCATATCAAAATGTGATAGTTTTAAAGAATCGTCAATTAAAAGAATCGCTTCTGAAACATTTTTAGCAATGGTTCCAATAGATAAAACAGCTGTTTTACTTCCTTTTTTCAACTGATTTCCAATACCAATTTTTATTTTTTCAAATGGTTTTTGCCAGTCTACAATAGCTCCTGTGCCTCTGGGATAGCGAATAGCAATGGGATTTTTTAACCCTAATTGGGCAGTGTACAAAATATTACGTAGCTCAATTTCATTGCTGGGCGCAAAGACAATTAAGTTAGGAATAGAACGCAAGTATGCCAAATCAAAAACGCCATGATGTGTGGCACCGTCTTCTCCAACCAAACCAGCTCTGTCTAAACAAAAAATAACTGGTAAATTTTGAAGTGCAACATCGTGAATTACTTGATCATATGCGCGTTGTAAAAATGTAGAATAAATATTGCAAAAAGGGATTAAACCTTGCGTTGCCATACCAGCAGCGAGTGTTACCGCGTGTTGCTCTGCAATGCCAACATCAAAAGTTCTTTTTGGGAATTTTTCGAACATAAACTTCAGAGAACTTCCTGACAACATTGCGGGTGTAATGCCCACAATTTTATTATTTTTTGCAGCCAATTCAACAATTGTTTTACCAAAAACATCTTGATATTTGGTATATAAGCTTGCAGTTTTTTTAATACGTTCTCCAGAAATTTTATCGAATTTACCGGGAGCATGGTAGGTTACTTGGTCTTCTTCTGCCTTTTGCAAACCTTTTCCTTTTGTGGTAATAACATGTAAAAATTTAGGCCCTTTTACTGTTTTTAAGCGTTCTAATTCTGATAAAATTTTAGGTAGATTATGTCCATCAATCGGTCCAGAATAATCGAAATTTAATGCTTTGATAATGTTGTTTTGAGCCGCTAGTTTTCTGTCCGTTTTTACCTTTGTTAGATACTCTTTTAAAGCACCCACAGAAGGGTCTATCCCAATGGCATTGTCATTTAAAATAATCAATAAATTCGCTTTAGAGACACCTGCATGATTCAACGCTTCAAAAGCCATTCCGCTTGCAATAGAAGCATCACCAATAATTGCAATATGATGTTTTTCGGTTTTTCCTTTTAGGTTAGATGCAATGGCCATTCCCAAAGCAGCAGATATAGAGGTAGAGGAATGCCCAACCCCAAAAGGATCAAATTCACTTTCTTTTCTTGCAGGAAATCCGGCAATGCCCCCAAATTGTCTATTGGTATGAAAAATATCTTTTCTACCAGTTAGAATCTTATGCCCGTATGCTTGATGCCCAACATCCCAAACCAATAAATCAGTAGGAGTGTCAAATAAATAATGGATCGCAATTGTGAGTTCTACAACACCCAAACTAGCTCCTAAATGGCCTTCTTTTGTGGCGATAATATCAATAATAAACTCGCGTAACTCTTTTGCCAATTGCGGCAATTGGGTAAGACTTAATTTTCTTAAGTCTTTAGGATTTGATATGTTATCTAACAAATTTTTCATTCTGCTACAAAAATACAACTTCAAATTTTGAGTTGGTAAAACAGCTACTTAATAATTACAAATTTATCGCAAATATTTTACTTAATTTTGTCATTTATAACCAATCCTAAATGATACAACCTTTCGACGATATTTATTTTATGAAAAAAGCTTTTCAAGAAGCAGAAATAGCTTTCGATAAAGGTGAAATTCCTGTCGGTGCAGTTATTGTTTTGAAAGATCAAATAATAGCTAGAGCACATAATTTAACAGAAACTTTAAATGATGTAACTGCACATGCAGAAATGCAAGCATTTACTTCGGCAGCAGATTTTATAGGAGGAAAGTATTTAAAAGAATGTATTCTGTACGTTACTTTAGAACCTTGTCAAATGTGTGCCGGTGCCAGTTATTGGGCCCAAATTGGAAAAATTGTCTATGGGGCTTCTGAACCAGAAAGAGGTTTCAAAAACTTAAATACTACGCTACATCCAAAGACAAAAGTAATTGGTGGCATTTTAGAAAATGAATGTTCTCAAATTTTAAAACGTTTTTTTGTTGAAAAGCGAAATTTAAATTGATTTTAAAACTGTTAAATATTTGATAATAAAAGCTTAGAAATTTGTGAGATCGTTTGTTTTAAAGAACTTTACGTTGTTTAATTAAATTCTCTCATTAATGAAAAAATTACTACTTGTATTCTTAGCTTTTTTTATTTTTTTAATATCGTTTGCACAAGAATCACCCAAACCAAATTATAGCGCCGCTGCTAAATATGCACCAAAAAGCTTAGCCAAAATGGTGCACTCTACTAGTGTAAATCCACATTGGTTAAAAAAAGGGAATCGTTTTTGGTATGCTTACAAAACGTCAGACGGCTCTAATCACTATATCGTTGATGCAGATAAAAAGTCTAAAAAACCACTTTTTGACAATGTAAAAATGGCAAAGTGGTTGACAGAAATAACCAAAGATCCTTACGATGCAAAACACCTACCTAAATTTAGTTTAAAATTTAACAAAGCTGAAAATGCAATTCGTTTCCGAGTTACATCAACGGAAGAGGTGCTTGTTGTCGATGATGAAAAGGACAAGACAGATGCTGAAGAAAAAGAAGAAAGCGAGCAAGATGCTATTGGAATAAAAAAATCAGAAAAGAAAAAGCCTAAAATGGAGAAAAAAGTCTATCATTTAGAATATAGACTTGGTGGAAATGGCTTGACAATTATTGATACTAAAAAGAAAGCAAAAGAACCTTGGAAGAAATGGGCAAATATTGCTCCAGACAGTTCTATTGTTTTGTATTCTAAAAATTATAATCTGTATTGGATGGATAAAATGAACTTTAAAAAGTTTATTAAAGATGAAAAAGACAGTACCGTTGTAGAAAACCAATGGACCAAAGATGGGGAACAAAACTACGGTTACGGTTCAGGAAATAGAGGGCAAGACAATGTTGATGTAGAAAAAAATAAAGACAAAAGAAAAGGTGCTTGGGGTACTTGGTCTCATGATTCTAAAAAGTTTGTTTTTCAAAAATCTGACGCGAGGCATATTAAAGATTTATGGGTAATTAATTCTACTGGGAAAAAAAGACCGACTTTAGAAACGTATAAATACCACATGCCAGGGGAGCAAGAATATTATAAATCAGAACTATTGATTTTTGATATCCCAACAAAATCACATGTAAAAGTTGCATTAGATACAGTGCGTCAGCAAAGTATTGCTGTTTTTAGGGCTCCAAGAAAACAAGCAAGTGTAGATGACGATTTTAAACCTTCTTTATTACTTTCTAAAAAAGGGAAGGTATATTTTAGTGTCATTTCTAGAGATCGTAAAAAGTATGATATTAATGTTGCCGACATAAATACGGGTGCATATAAAACAATAATTGAAGAGCGATTTAACACCTACATAGAATCGCGCCCCTTAATTTTATTCAACAATGAAACAGAAATTCTGCATTGGGCAGAGCGCGATGGTTGGGCACATTTTTATTTGTATGATGTAGACGGAAACTTAAAAAATCAAGTTACAGAAGGGAATTATCACGTAGATAATTTTGCCGGTTTAGATGAAAAAAGTAGCACATTATACTTTACAGCAAATGGTGTAAATAAAGTGCAAGATCCGTATTATTTACATACGTATAAAATCGAATTAAACGGCAGTGGAATGCGCACTTTGGATGCAGGAGATTTTACAGCGAGTTCTTCTATGGCAGATTCTAACCAATATTTTGTGAGCAATTATTCTCGCGTAAATACCGTTCCAAAATCAGAACTTAGAGATGCAAATGGACGAAAAGTGATGGATTTAGAAACTGCAGATTTATCGCAATTATTTGCGTCTGGATATCAATTTCCAGAACCATTTAAGGTAAAAGCGGATGATGGAATTACAGATATTTACGGAGTAATGTACAAACCTTTTGATATGGATGCTACAAAAGTATATCCGCTTTTAGAATATGTATATCCTGGCCCACAAACAGAAGCTGTAAATAAATCTTTTTCTTATAGAATGGACCGCTTAGACAGAATGGCACAAATTGGTTTTGTAGTTATTACATTAGGAAACCGAGGCGGACACCCAGATAGATCAAAATGGTATCACAATTACGGCTATGGAAATCTTCGTGATTATGGATTGGCAGATAAAAAATATGTGGCGCAACAATTAGCCAATAAACATGGGTTTATCGATATTGAAAAAGTAGGAATTTATGGGCATTCTGGGGGTGGATTTATGTCTACGGCAGCAATGTTGGTGTATCCATATTTTTTTAAAGCAGCTGTTTCATCTGCAGGAAACCATGATAATAATGTGTATAATTCTTGGTGGAGTGAAACGCATCATGGAGTTAAAGAAGAAATTGATGAGAAAGGAAAAATTTCTCATACCTATGAAATTGATGACAATCAATCTTTAGCAAAAAACTTAAAAGGACATTTAATGTTAATTCATGGAGATATGGACAATAACGTGCATCCTGCAGGAACGATTAGAATGGCCGAACAATTAATTAAAGCAAACAAACGTTTTGAATTTATGTTTATGCCAGGCCAAAGACATGGTTTTGGAGACATGACAGAATATTCATTTTGGCTAAGAGCAGATCATTTTAGTAAGTATTTATTGGGTGAAGAAGCTACAGAAGTAGATATTTTATTTATGAATATGAACAAACCCATGAATAAATAAGTTTATTTATTGTTTCTGAAAAGGCAGAACGCTATAAAAACTCCGAATGAAAATTCGGGGTTTTTATGTTTTTAAATAAAAATTATACTTTTTTAATAACATTTGTTACAATTCCCCAAACAACAAAATCATTTTCCTCTGTAATATTTATAATTGGGTAGTTAGGGTTTTCTGGTTGCAACCAAACTTCATTTTTTTCTACTCGCAAACGTTTTACTGTAAACTCACCATCTAAAAAGCAAACCGCAATTTTGTTGTTTGCCGGAGCTAAACTTCTATCAATTACTAATAAATCATTATCATCTAGACCCGCGTCAATCATAGATTGTCCTTTTACTTTTGCGTAAAACGTAGTGTCTTTGTTTTTAATTAATTCATCATCTAGAGAGATTCTAGTCTCACAAATATCTTCTGCGGCTGAAGGAAAGCCGGCAGAAATACCTGCGTCAACTAAGATTGCTCCATTCCCAGTTGAAGCTTTAGGAGTAAAAAAAGTAAGCGTTTTAGAAGTTTTCATTTAAATGCAAATTATAACTTTTCTATACATTTTAGACATTAAATTTAAAAATATTACCAAAGTAATTGTGGCATATGTTTTATTTCGAAAATCAATCAACTTAAAACTTAAAATTTAACTTTATGGAAATTAGCACATAAAGAACAGCCTTTTAAAGTTTCTTTAAACTTCGATAAATAATCTATTATAGGCGCTTCTTAGTTTTTTAAGCACCGTTGTTATCTCTGCAGTATTTAAGTGCCCAAAACCAAATCGAATGGCACAGGTATCTTTATCTTGATAGAGAATAGTTTTTGGCAGAAATAAATCTTTTTTTTCTGCTTCTTCAGCAAGTTTTACTAAAGATATTTGAGGTTTAAATTCGAGCCAAATTGCGAGACCTCCACTAGGTATTTCCCATTTTGAAATTTCAGAAAAATGAACGTTTAGAAGCGCAGATAGGCAATCTCTTCTTTCTTTATAAACTACAATATTCTTTTTCTTGAGGCGGTAGATTTCACCTTCATTAATTAATTCAGACAACATTTGTTCTTGTATTAAATCTCCTTGTTTATCTATTAATTGCAAGTAGTTATTTGCTTCAGAGATGAGGTTTTCAGGTGCAACTACAAACCCTGTTTGAAAGCTAGGAAACAAGGATTGTCCTAATTTTCCTAAATAAATAACTACTCCGTGAAGGTCTGCACTGGCCATGGGTAACATTGCAGAACCGTCAAATTGAAAATCATAATCGTAATCATCTTCAATAATAGCAAAACCATATTCTTTGGCAAGTTGCAACAATGCTAAACGTCGCTCTGCGCTTAACTTCACTACTGTGGGGTAGTCTCTGTGTGCATTTATATAAACACACCTAATTGATCGCTTTACAAAATGTTTCCGAATGTAATCTATATCTAAACCATGAGTATCTGTAGGAATTGTTTTAATTTTTGCACCAGCCTGTTGAAAGATCATATTAGATGCGTAATTGCTTAATTTACCTACAAGCACAAGATCATTCTCTTTGAAAAGCAATTGAGAGACAATGTACAAGCTCATTTCTGTACTGCGCGTATTTAGTAAGTTTTTTGGGTTAATATGAAATCCTCTGGT
>Ga0307488_10005833_pt1 | contig 10169 bp, 6 predicted proteins | sample SB02metaG_FD_202248 | JGI IMG/M metagenome (GOLD analysis project Ga0307488, IMG submission 202248) | Sea-ice brine microbial communities from Beaufort Sea near Barrow, Alaska, United States - SB 0.2 | ecosystem: Environmental > Aquatic > Marine > Coastal | place: USA: Alaska | collected 2017-05-06
ATCGATGAGATATCCCAGGTAGGCGAATAGATTATCACTCTTGCTTGCTTGGTCAGGCATTGGGTGCATCCGCGGTGAATGAGTTCAGGTGTTGTGCGCGGCACGTACAATCACACTACCCTCGAAAGATAGACACAATAGCCATTGGTAGCAAGGTGTACCGGCTGATCGCACAATATAGGCTGGCTATTACAACGGGGTGATTAAATGTCAGCTAAACCGCCCACGTTGGGGTTAAGTGTACTAACATTACCTTCAGGGAATCTACTTACTCAGACAACACTGTTTTTATGGGCACTATTGACACGGATATACATCAGGAACACGACGCACTGCAATTGCGGAGTGTTTTGCTGACTAAAATGGGTAGCAGCATATATTCTTCATCGGGTATGTTCCTGGCTTTATTTGTACTGGCATTCTACTTTTGGGGGATGTCGCCCGGTAACCTGATTGTGGTGTGGGTCGCTATCATAACGCTGGGTTTGCTGCTGCGAGAGCGCATCATGAGCACCTATGTCGAGAAAATCAATAGCCTAGATTACTCAGAGTTATTGACGCTCAAGCAGTCCTTGTTTTTTTGTAGCCTTATCATTCAGACGGCGGTAGGCGCTGGGGTTTGGTTTCTCGGTGCAGAGGCCACGCCATTGATGAAGTTGTCTATGACGGCAGCAATCTGTTTCTATGGCGTTGCCATTCTCACGACTCTGTCAAACGACTATCACGTTTACTTGTACTCCTCGACGTTGCTATTGATTCAGCCAGCGATTTTTTGGCTCTTGCAAGGGTCGCAGTTCTACTGGGTATCAGTACTCATGATATGTGCGATCGTCATGAACTTGATGGTTGTTCGAGCTATATCAAAAAAATTCACCGAGAACTTCGATATTCATTTCAAACAAAACGCAACGATGGCCAAACTGACTAAAGCTCGTGCCGAAACACAGCTAGCGCTAGAGAAGGCCGAGAAAACCATTGAAGACAGGGCATTTTTCTTAGCGTCAGCCAGCCATGATCTGCGCCAACCACTATTTGCAATGAATATGATCAACGAAACACTGCAACTGCATGATCTCTCTGACAGCGCAATACGCTTGTTAAAAATTCAGGGCCAGTCAATTGACGCCATGACCTGTATGTTCAATGACCTGCTCGATATATCGTATTTTGACAGCCAAAAAGTACCCACGGTTCTCAAAGACTTTGACACGCATGATCTGCTGTTAACGATGAAGGAAGAGTTCAGCACCATCGCCGTCGAAAAAGGATTGCGGATTCGTTTTGATATACCGCACATCATTGTCCATTCTGACTTTGACTTGGTCGCGCGGGTGCTCAGGAATCTGATCAGCAATGCGATTCGTTACACTACAAGTGGCGAAGTTGTCGCCAGTGCTAACGTGGTAGATAAAGAGCTAATTATCTCGGTGTATGACACGGGGCGAGGTATTGCTGAAGCTGATCACAAACGCGTTTTTCATGCGTTTGTTCAACTAGACGCGATGCCCGGTGTGAGTAAGGCCGGTATCGGTGTTGGGCTTGCTATCGTCAAACACATTGATGACTTGCTGGGCCTTCGCCTACAAATGAAATCAGATCCTGGCGTAGGTACGACTGTGAGTTTTTGCCTACCTACAGCAAGTCGAGATCACGAGCCTTCAAAATAGCCTGCGCACGGCTCCGCACCTTAAGTACCTGGTAGATTGTGTGCAGGTGTGTTTTAACGGTACCTTCGGCCATATTCAGGCGCAGAGCGATAACTTTATTGGGCACACCATTGAGTAATTCAGCAAATACCGCGCTCTGCTTCGGCGACAGACTGACAGCATTCTTCTGCTTCTCTGACATCACCTCAGTGGCTTGTGCAGGCTCAAAACCTAACATGCGAATTGCATGAGGGGGGATATAGGAGCTGCCAGCTAGCACCACTTTAATCGCGCTGATAACGATCGCCATGGATGAGCTTTTCGGGATATAACCACGAACACCATATTCAAACGCTTTGCTGATGGTGTCAGTTGAGTCTTCACCTGAAAAAATGACGACAGGGATATCGGGGTAGCTTTCTCGCAATGTGGTCATCCCTTCGGTACCAACGGTATCTGACAGGTACAGATCCAATATAATTAACGCAAAACCATCGTCATCGGCAAGCACCCCGAGGGTTTCTTGCAATGATGAGGCCGTGACAACACTCTCAAAGATGCCGAGCGACGACAGCGAAGCGACGATAACATCCCTCACGATGGGGTGGTCTTCTACAACTAAAGCGCGTTTTGTCACGTTGTTAACAACATATTAATAAATGAACATAGTAGCCTGATCGACCCCATCCTGATATAGAGGCCAGCTTATAATCCAATGCTATTAGGACCGGAAGCTGATCATATTTGAGCGCATGAGCACCAAAACAAAAACCATATAGATACAAGAGTTTATGATGTTTTTTAACGTATTTTCGGTAGGTTTTTGGATGCGACAACCCACTGTATAGAAGCTGTTGGCTGCATCTAACGATTACCTAGGCACCGTAGCGTCTCATCAGTAGCTCAGGTGACCGTTCAATTTGTGGTGCTGTTGTGGGTTTATGTCACTGGCTCGTAGATAATTTCTGCTTACGCCAGAATAATTGCGAGTGAACGGGTAATCAGCCGTACGTTAACGGGAAAGATTTGCTATCATCGGTATTGGAAGAGCGTCGTCCCCGGTGGGGCGCGCGGCCTTCAAAGCCGTTGAGCTGCTGCTAAAGTGGCTGGTCGGGTTCGACTCCTGCCTCTTCCGCCAACATTACCCGCAAGCCATTGTTTCTATATACACATACTAGAGGCACCGAAGATCATCGAGTCATTGATGGTTGTAACACAAGTCGGGCAGATGCCATGGGTGAGTTGGGGAAGGCGTCGGCTGTCGAACAAGGCAAGCTCGCCGCAGCGCCCCCGCTTTCTACAATGCTATTGAACCTGCTTTTGATCAAAATAGAGCCGGATATCGCCGGGCCGTTTTACAGACCTACAAATAATTCTCGTTGGGGCCCTAGAAACCTGTGTCGGTTAGCGGTTGGAATATTGTTGCTGAGCGCGCCTCCTGCTATAGCGTGCGACGGCAAGATCTATGCGGGAGTTGGCCAAAGCAATTGGGAGCTAGAGGGCGCGAACTCCGTCAATATGCCTATCACCGCCGGCAATACAACCCATAGCTGGCAATCATCAATGATCCAATCCGCAGATGTTGATGTCGACGGTCAACCCGCTGATTCTATTTCAGGCACCGCTGACGTCAGAAATTATCCGCCATTTGCAGTCGCTCGACGCTACACGTCTTATCAACTCTGTGTAACGTTGCAGCAAGGCTTTACAGATTTCCCAACTGCGCAGTGACTCGCTCTTGATGCGGAGGCCTCTCACATCGGTTTGGGTGCAGTGGTAGGCTATGGCTTAAACGCGAGGGCAATTGAACTGGCATACAATGCCCCGAACAAAACCTACGTGCTTCCTCGATCGGGATGAGCTATCAACTGCGTTTTTGACGGAACCTAAGAGAGCCTGCTTCGGGGCCCTAGCGAGGCCTGCCAGCACATTCTTTAACTTAACTGGGTTAATCGTCCTCGGCCATAACATCGAGAGCACAACTCGGACAGATACCATGACTAAGTGGGACAATGGGGTCTGTGGCGAACAAATCGAATTCCCGAAAGAGGCTTTGTATGTCAACCCATACGCCGCCAATTTTTGCTTTTCTGCACCAACTGCAAACGGTCAGCACGCCTTCGGGCCACTCTCATTCTGGTCCCATAAGACGATGTTGTCTGGCAGGTCGTCAGACTCTGCAATGACACTCAATTCCGTAAAGCGCTGCATGATTTGAGAATCGAACCTGAGCCTCATGATGTATACTCGAAAATTAATTACGGTTGAGTTTGCATATATATGAGCGGTAATATCATCCGGCAGAAGATCTAGGCAATTAGTTTAGCCAGATTCCACACCTACCAGCGCAGCGCGCTGGCGGTGTACATGACAAATGGGTAAATCCATCACGTGATGGATTCTTGCTTGCAGCGCCCGATTCAGCTTATGCCAACAGCTCAAAGGGTTTATAATAATCGCCATTGATACACGGATACCGTCCACGTGCTAACCCTGCTCAACAACGCCATGGTGTATGCCCCACAACGCCTTGGCATGCGCAACCTCTTGATCGGCGGCGGCCAAATTCTGGCGATGAGCGAGGCTCCGCTGGCCGCGAGCGGCGCGACGGTCATCGATCTGGGCGGTCAGCGCTTGTTGCCTGGCTTTATTGACGGTCATGCTCATGTCACCGGCGGCGGTGGCGAAGCTGGATTTAAGACACGCGTACCACCGCCCTGCCTGAGTGACTTTACTTCGGCGGGTGTTACCTCTGTAGTGGGCGTGCTCGGTACCGATGACACCACCCGCGATACTCGTGCCCTGCTGGCCCAAACCCAGACTCTGCGTGACGAGGGTATGGGCGCATGGTGCCACACGGGGGGATATCATGTGCCGCCAGTGACGCTCACCCATTCCGTGCGCGACGATATCGTGCACCTAGACCCCGTTATTGGCGTGGGTGAACTCGCTATCAGCGATCATCGTTCCAGCCAACCAACCTTGGCGGAATTTCTGCGTATCGCCAGCGATACCCATGTCGCCGGCTTGATCACGCGCAAGGCCGGCATACTGCATCTGCACCTAGGCGACGGTCCGCGTGGTATGGACCTGATTCGGCAGGCGTTGCACGACACAGAACTGCCCGCCCGGGTCTTCAATCCGACCCATATCAATCGTCGTAAGGCGCTGTTTGATGAGGCCATTGATGTTGCCCAACAGGGCTGCACAGTGGATATCACTGCATTTCCGGTGGCCGATGATGAAGACGCCTGGGCAGCTGATGTGGCGTTGACGCGCTATCTCGACAGCGGCGCGCCGGCCAACCGTATAACTATTAGCTCTGATGGCGGTGGTTGCTTACCTATATTTAACGCAGAGGGTGCCATGCTCTCCATGGACGTCGGACGAGCCAGCGCATTGTTGGCCACGCTAGTTACCCTACAACAAAAAGGCATGCCGCTGGAGACCGCCCTGCCGGCTTTTACGAGCAATGTTGCCGACCTGTTGCGACTGCCAGGGCGCGGATATATTCAAGTCGGCTACCAGGCAGACTTACTCGTATTGGATGATACTCAATGTCTCAGCGGCGTGATGATTGCCGGTCGCTGGCATCGACAAGACGGCCAGCAGGTCATCAAAGGCTACTTTGAACCCTAATTTCATCTTATTCGTGCTGTCACGTTGACCCGCGCAGGCGACCCTGCGTGTAATACCCCAACTTATAAAGAGACACCATCGTTATGTGCCCCGCAGCAAGTATTGAAGATCAAGAACGCGGCTACATCATCCCCATCGGCGGCGCCGAGGAAAAACTCAATAACCCGGCGATCCTCGACCGCTTTGTCAGCATCTGCGGTGGTAGTAGCGCTCGGCTGGCTATTATTCCCACCGCGTCAGAACTCAGTGATACGGGCAGTAACTATGAAAAACTGTTTCGTAAACTGGGTATGAAACATATCGAGGTCTTGAATATCCAGACCCGTGATGACTGCAAGTCCCAGGAGGCATTGGATTATATTGAGCAGGCCGATGGCGTATTCATGACCGGCGGTAATCAGTTACGCCTGTCCACAACGCTGGGCGGCACCCCGGTGGCGCAGAAAATTCGCCGTCGCAACGCGGCGGGTATGCACGTGGCCGGCACCTCAGCCGGCGCCGCCTTTATGCCAGAACACATGATCGCCGGCGGCTATGAAGGCTCTACACCACGCCCCGATATGACCACCATGGCACCTGGGCTTGGGCTGACCAACCATTTCATCATTGACCAACACTTTCGCCAACGTGATCGCATCGGCCGTCTGCTGACGGCGCTGGCTTATAATCCTTTTGCCATCGGCATTGGGCTGGACGAGGACACGGCGGCGTTTATCCGCCCGGGTGATGATCTGGAAGTCGTTGGCAGTGGCGGTATCACCGTTATCGACCCCACCAACCTGACTCATTCATCAATGGATAAAGCCCGGCGCGGCGAACCTGTAAGTCTGCTAGGCTTGCAGTTACATATTCTGGTCTCTGGCGGCCGGTTTGAGATCGAGGCACGGCAGGCGTTTGAGGCCTAAACGCTATATTTTGCGCGCTGTTATCCCAGTGCTGTCACACAGATCTACAAGGACATTCCCCGTATGAAAATCATTAAAACCAATGTCTATGTCGGCCCCAACTTGTATGCGCGATTTCCCGTGATTCGTCACGTGCTCGACCTAGGCGAGCTTGAACAGTGGCCTAGCGTGCGCCTCGGCGACACGTTTACTAGCGCCCTGCTCGACTGTTTGCCTGGGCTCGATGAACATGGGTGCTCCTATCGTGAAGCGGGTGGTTTTGTCCGTCGGTTGCGCGAAGACGAGGGCACATGGCTCGGTCACATCATGGAGCATGTAGCGATCGAGCTGCAGAATATCGCGGGCTCGCCCGTGACGTTTGGCCGTACTCGCTCTGTTGAGGGCTCACCAGGCCAGTACACCATGGTTTTTCAGTATCTGGATGCTGAAGTTGGTCTGGCAGCCGGTCGCTTAGCGCTGACGCTACTGCACAGTCTGCTACCCGCCGATTTACGTGCGGCTTATGAAGTCGACACGGCCTTTGACTTTGCCGAAGCCCGCGATGACTTTATCCGTTACGCGCAGCGTCGTGCTCTGGGACCGAGTACCGCGTCGTTAGTTCGCGCCGCCGAAGAACGTGACATCCCTTGGTTACGCCTCAATCAACAGAGTCTGGTGCAATTTGGACACGGACGTTATCAACAGCGCATACAGGCAACCACCACGGGCAAGACCAGCAATATTGCGGTCGAGCTCGCCGGTGATAAGGAAGAAACCAACGCTATCCTTCGAGACCTGGGATTACCGGTCCCTGCTCAGCGCCTGGTACGCACGGTAGCTGACGCCCAGCGGGCTGCACGGCGCATAGGCTATCCGGTGGTACTCAAGCCTATCGACGGTAATCACGGTCGCGGCGTGTCTATCAACTTAAGTACCGAGGAAGACATTGCGGTGGCGTTTGATAATGCCCGGGAACACGGCCGTAACATTATCGTTGAGCGTTTTATCGAAGGTTTTGACCATCGCCTGCTCGTGGTAAACGGCAAGCTCGTGGCAGCAGCTAAACGCATGCCCGGTCATGTGGTGGGTGACGCCAAGCACACCATTGAAGAGCTGGTGGCGATCATCAATCAAGACCCTCGTCGTGGCGTTGGTCATGAGAAGGTGCTGACGCAGTTAGAGTTTGATCATCAAGCCCATGTGCTACTTGAAAAGGCTGGCTACACGGCGGCAACCATTCCGGCGCAGGACGAAGTCGTCTATTTGCGCTCCACCGCCAACCTGTCCACCGGCGGCACGGCGATTGACGTCACCGACATTATTCATCCAGATAACCGCGAGATGGCGGAGCGGACGATCAAGGCTATTGGCCTCGACGTGGGCGGCGTTGATTTTCTGACGAAGGATATCTCTGAGTCTTATCGGGATGCTGGCGGTGGTATTTGTGAAGTGAACGCCGGGCCCGGTTTTCGTATGCACGTGGCCCCCAGCGAAGGCACGCCGAGAGATGTAGCGGGCCCCGTTATTGATATGTTGTTCCCGCCGGGTACGCCCCGACGCATTCCTATCGCCGCGGTCACCGGTACCAATGGTAAAACCACCACCACGCGTATGCTCGCGCATATACTGCAACTCAGTGGTTATACCGTCGGCATGACCTCCACTGATGGCGTGTATATTAACGGCCAGTTATCGGTCTCTGGCGATATGACCGGCCCCGTATCTGCCCGCATGGTGCTGCGCGACCCGGTCGTTGACGCCGCAGTGATGGAGTCAGCCCGAGGCGGTATGTTACGTGGCGGCCTGGGCTACCAGCGCTGTAATGTCGCTGCATGCTTGAACGTAGCCGCAGATCACCTAGGCATGAACGGCATTGATACCTTGGAGCAGCTTGCCGAAGTTAAACGCATACCGATAGAGATTGCTCAGGATGCTGTTGTGCTGAATGCTGACGACGGCCTGTGCCTGCAGATGGCAGACTATACCGATGCTAAAACTGTTAGCTATGTCACCATGAATCCTGCCCATCCACTGGTAAAGCAACATATCCGCGCAGGTGGTCAGGCATTTGTGCTCGAAGAAGGCATGAACGGTCATATGATTACGATCTATGACAAAGAGGGGCATACGCCCCTACTATGGACCCACCTGATACCCGCGACCGTTGAGGGGCGGGCCATGCATAATGTGCAGAACGCTATGTTTGCCGCGGCACTGGCGTACAACATGGACGTCAGCCTGGAGCATATCAGGCAGGGCTTGCGCTCTTTCGATTCGACGTTCTTCCAGGCACCGGGGCGCATGAACATCTACAACGAGCATCCTTTCAAGGTGATTCTCGACTATGCCCACAACCCTGCTGCCGTGCGCGCCATGTGTAATCTGGTAGACCGATTTGAGGTCAAGGGCCGTAAGATGATCGTTCTAGCTGCACCGGGTGATCGTCGTGATGAGGACATCCAGGAGATTGCTCGCCTGGCAGCCGGTCACTTTGACCACTTCATCTGCCGTGTGGATGACAACCGACGCAACCGTGGGGTTGATGAGGTCGCGCTTATACTGCAGGCGCAATTGCTTGAATGCGGTGTCAAACCCGAGCAGATTGAGGTTATTCCTGATGAGCAATCGGCCACGCAACACGCATTGAATATAGCGGCGATGGATGACCTGATTTTGGTGCTGGGCGATCAGATCAAGCGTACCTGGAAGCAGATCATCTACTTCGATTCGAGTACGGGTGAAGCCGCGGGCACAGAGACGAAATCCACCACCATCGCTCTGCCCGACATCGACCTGTTCACCTTCGATGAAGACGTGCAGATTATTTCTGATGAGCGCGGCGTACGTATCGCCCGTGATGCCGGCGATTAGCGCAGCATGGAACTCATAGACGCACGGCGTTTAACAGGGCCAAATTTGCTGGGATCAGGTCCCGGAGCAATTCTGGATGTTGCTTGCCAACCTGATCAAGTCAATGCCGTGTCGGCCATCTGGCAACGCGCCGTCGAAAACATGCTGGCCGTAACGAGCTGGCCAACGCTTACTTTTCTCACCCTGCCCCTGCAGGGCGGCGTTAGCCTGGCGTTCAACGGACCTATCGACAGCCTTTATACGGCCACCGAAATATCGCTGTTGGCCTGGCAAGCCGTCGCGCGCGAAATGATAGGCATCGATGCCGTCGCGTTGCCCACTGAGTTGTTTGATCTGACAGCCGAACTGAAGGCTGAGGTGCAACCTGCCCTACTTGCGATAAAAACTGCCGCCAAGGTTAATGACGTGCCGTTTTTGTGGGACGATGACTATGTCAGCCTTGGCTACGGGCAACACTCGCAGACGTGGCCACGGGATGAGATACCCGACCCACAAAGCCTCGATTGGACGCGCTTTACATCCGTGCCTATTGGTATTGTCACCGGCACCAATGGCAAAACGACCGTCACTCGACTGGCCAGCTTTATTCTACAACTCAGCGGCCAATCTGTTGGTGTCAGCAGCACAGACTCTATCGCGGTGAACAATGCCATTATCGAAAAGGGCGACTGGTCAGGGCCAGGGGGCGCACGTCAGGTATTGCGCGCGGATAATGTCACGGCTGCCGTACTGGAAACCGCACGGGGTGGATTGTTGCGCCGCGGCCTAGGTGTCGAGCGCGCTGATGTCGCATTGATTACGAATATCGCCGAGGATCATCTGGGGGATTTCGGCTCACGCAGCGTGCAAGAATTACTGCATATCAAATGGATCGTGAGCCAGGCAGTGATCGACCAAGGCACGTTAGTGTTGAACGCCGACGACACGCTGCTGGTCGATCAGGCCAAGACATATCCCGGCGTTATTGTCTGGTTCAGCCTCGATCGGCACAACCCTGTGATTCTGGCGCATCTGGCGCGCCAGGGGATGGCCTTTGTTTTACAGGGCAGCGAATTGGTTTGCCGCCAAGGCGAGTTATACCAGCCCATCTGCGATGTCTGCGACATACCCGTCACCCTTGGTGGCGCAG
>Ga0307488_10005834_pt1 | contig 10169 bp, 11 predicted proteins | sample SB02metaG_FD_202248 | JGI IMG/M metagenome (GOLD analysis project Ga0307488, IMG submission 202248) | Sea-ice brine microbial communities from Beaufort Sea near Barrow, Alaska, United States - SB 0.2 | ecosystem: Environmental > Aquatic > Marine > Coastal | place: USA: Alaska | collected...
ATATTGTTTAGAGACTAATTTGTTTACGCCTAGTTTTTGTGGCGTATGAAATTTGCCATATGATGGTGCGCCGATAGAACATAACATGGGAACCGTAAGTGAGTGCATTTTTGGCATAACACCCAATTCATCTGTAATAACTGCATCGTGTTCAAATATCAAATATGCATCGTCATTTTCTTTTGCACACTCTTCCCAAAGCCTATGGTGTGAAAGAAATGCAGACATGCAACGCTCGGGTCTAGAATAAACTTCAGTGAAACCAGCTGCTGGAATCCCTCTATCTTTTAACATTTTTTTAGGATCATCTTCTGGAATTGTAGCTTTCCACATTTCAACTCCTTCAATACCATAATCGGCCGCAGACATAATGCATCTACTAGCTGAACGGACAGACTTAGGAAAAGTCTCAATTGTTATCACATATGCTTTTATCATGGATTTCTTATCCTATTGTTTGCTCTAATAACACTGCTTAAAATATATGGCTTAAGGTCATTCGCTTGAAATGTTGCTTGTAGTGCTTTCGTGTCTTTGGGAAAACACGCTCCACCAAATCCTCTATCGCCGTCTGGCCCTGGCACCTGCATGTGAGATTTGCCGATACGATCATCTAGTCCTGCAAGGCTTGCAATTTCATCATAATCTATATCGTTTCTTTCTTGACACAAATCGTAAATTTCATTGAAAAATGCCACTTTAACAGCGAGAAAAGAATTTCGTACATATTTAGTCATAATCAACTCAGGAATTGAAGAATAGATGGGCGTAAATTCTTTACACTTTGTAAATACATCAACCCAAAATTTGTCTGCCGGAGTTGATCCAAATACAAGTGTGTCTAGAGTGTTAGAACCAAATAGTATCGTATCTTGATTTTTAAAATCTTCTACTGCATTTGCTGCTGTCAAAAATTCGGGACTAAATGTGATTTCTAGATGTGGATACACTTTATCAATATATTCCCAGCCCTCAAGGCTAATGGTACTTTTAATCAATACTCTTGCTGAACCACCTTTATTTTTAGAAATTTGCTCAAGCGTTTCGTTTATAACACTCATATCACATGAACCATCAACGCTCGATGGCGTTGGTAGGCAAATGATATAGCCGTCGCTGATTTCGTTTTTCACTTCATTTGAAGTATATGCAGGATCAACTATCGAAATGTCATAATGATCTTCCAACAGCGCATGTACAGCTTTACCAACAAATCCATAACCAAGTAGTGTCAATTTCATATTGTATTTCCTCTAGTAACTCTGAGCAAGCCGCCACTTCAAATAATCTAAACTTTCAATTGGCTCATACTTATCATCTCCACCCATAAGATTTTTAATCATCGTGCCAGGTGTAGGATCAACAAAGTGTGGCATGCTGTATCTAGTCTTATCTATATGGTCATTAACTACTCTATGTTTAGTGCTTTTAAAGTAATCGTTTGTCCAACGCTGAAGTAAGTCGCCAATGTTACATACGATGCCGTCTTTTGCATACGGAACTGGATGCCACGCACCCTGCAAATCTTGCACTTGCAACCCAGGAACATCATTGATCTGCCAGAGCAGTGTGATCGTACCATAATCGCTATGTTCACCAATACGCATTTGACGATCCTCAAGAGGTCCTGTATATGCGGGATAATGAATAACTCGGGTTGTGTTAAATGGCTGCATGTGTGCATCGACTAGCGTGGTACCAGATTCAAGAATTTCATCAAACATCCCTAAAATGCGTAGTGTCAGCTTATCTGCAATTGTGATACTTTGTAACGCATTTGATTTAAATCCGTTCAACTCTGTAGGCCATAATTTCTCAGGCATTCTCTGATTATTATAATTAAAACTTTCTTTCATATCTTTAGGTGCAGTCGGATCTACGTTTTCATCGCCGACAACGCTGTAGCCTAAGTTTGTGTCGCCCTCATAAGGATATTTCTTCTTAGTATCTAAATCTAACTCAAAAAATAATTTCATTTCGTCAAACCAACATTCCATGTCAGTCTGCTCTTTTTCGCTAATAGCATTGGTAAAAACTGCGAAGCCTACAGTGGTGTAAGCGTCATTGATATGCTGTAGTGCATACGGACTTTTTAAATCAATTACTGGTATCATTCTAATCTCCAAAAAAAGAGACCCCATCAAGGGGTCTCTTGATAACATTAGTCAGGGAATCGAGCAGTGATTCCTTCAACATAATAATTCATACTATTTAGTTCACCATCAGTAGCTACTTCATTAGCTTGAATACGAATTTCGCCTGCTTGATCTCTAATAGGACCAGTAAATGCAAAATACTCACCGTTTGAAATTGCATCTTTTACTTTTTGTGCTATAGCTCGAACACCATTCGGCATATTAGTAAATGGTGCCATTTGAACAACATCTTCATTCATATGTCCAAAATAGTTCTCGCTTTCCCAGTTACCATCAATAACAGCTTGTACTTTACGAATATAGTAAGGTGACCAGTTATCAATAGTCGCAGTCAATTGTGCTTCGGGCGCAAATGCAATCTGGTCAGATGCTTGACCAAAGCCGAACTTTCCCTGTTGCTCCGCAGCTTGCATAGGCGCTGGCGAGTCTGTGTGTTGTGCAACCATATCGCAACCTTGACCCATCAATACTTTTGCTGCATCTGACTCTTTTCCTGGATCATACCAAGTATTTACCCAGATAATGTCCATTTCAACATCAGGGTTCATTCGTCGAGCACCCATAAAAAATGTATTAATTTCACGAATTACTTCAGGAATTGGATATGCACCAATATAGCAAATTTTATTAGACTTGGTCATCATTCCAGCAATAACACCCTGAACGTGTCGCGCTTGATATAGACGTAATCCATAGCTTGACATATTCTTTGCTTGTTTATATCCAGTAGCATGTTCAAACTTAACGTGTGGATAACGATTAGCCATCTTCAATGTCGCGTCCATATATCCAAATGATGTTGTAAAGATAATATCTGCGCCTTGTAGGACCATAGCATTGATTACGCGCTCTGCGTCTGGTCCTTCACTCACACTTTCGACAAAAAATGTTTCGACTTGATCACCAAAATGATCTTCTACATCTTGACGTCCAATATCGTGACGATACGTCCATCCATGATCACCAGTTGGTCCGACATACACGAACCCCACTTTAACTTTATCCCCAGCCCATGCGCTTGTTGCTAACATAGCCGCTGCTACGATTGTTAAAAGTTTTTTCATTTTCAAATTGACCTTTCTAGGTTGTTGTTGTTGATTGTAGTCCTTGAATGTTAGTATAATACGTTCGGCTGACGCCTAAGTTGTCTACTAACTGTTTACACATTATAGCATCATTTGGCCAAAGACCATGATTGAAGCATAACGATATTAGTTTTTCTGCCGCTGCTGGCTTGATTATATATGCGGAGTTTCCGGCAATGCCTTGAGGAATATTATAATCATCTACAGATGGTACAGGCTGTATTTCGTTTTTGTTCTTTTGAATTAATCTATGAAATTCTGCTGATTTTCTTGTCGCTCCTCTCGGCTCATTAATACCTATTATATCATATTTCGAATCTAATAGCAACTGGTAATCTAACTTTTTTCTAAAAATTGCATCGTGTTCTAGAATTAGCAACGGCTCTTTCTTTTCAAAACATTCAGTCCATAGCCTAAAATGCGACACGGCTGCAGCCATGCGTTTAGTCTTTATCGCTGTTGGATATGCGCTCTTTATTAAACCTGTAGCTAAGTCTGTAACTTTGCCTTCCCACGGGTAATTCCAGAATAGATCCCAATGCATCATTTCAGCGCCAACTTTCACATGGTCTGTCGCTTCAAACTTTTCGATGTTAAAATCATTGCCGACTTTCTTTGAACTAAGCCAAAGAGCATCAAACCCTTCTTCTGAGATATTATTGCCTTTAAGAGTTATTGCATATGATTTCATTTAATTTACCTTATAATAATCTTTGTACCAATTTACAAAGTTTTCCACGCCCTCAGCAATAGAAGTTTTGGGATCATAACCCAGCTTTTGTAATTTAGATGTATCTGACCAAGTAGTCTGTGTGTCTGCTGGGTGCATTGGAACTAATTCTGTGATTGCTTTGCGCCCTAGATTTTTTTCTATCTCAGTTACAAAATCGACAAGCTTGACTTGGTCTCCATAACCAATATTATATATCTCGTCGAATGCATATTCACTGTCACGATCAAAACTATCTTTTAGAACCAAGCCAATGCCTTGTACAATATCATCTACATAAGTAAAATCACGAATCATATCTCCATAGTTGAATAGCTGTATGGGATTGCCTGCAATAATGTTTTTAGTGAAATCGAATAGTGCCATGTCGGGTCTACCCCAAGGACCATATACAGTAAAAAATCTAAGTCCGGTCGTAAAATTAATTCCACTGGACATCATTTGGTTTTCATTAGCAGATTTAGAGTAACCATATGGGTTCAATTGATAACCAGTTTTCTCATCCTCATTCCACGGTAATTCATTACCCGCCATAGTACAGGAAGTTGACGCATAGATTACATGTTGAACACCCGCTTTCTCGCATGAATTAATAAGATTTTGCGTTCCGGTAATATTGTTATCGATATATGTTTGTGGTTCACTCAAAGAATGTCTCACTCCAGCATAAGCAGCTAGATGAATAATAGCGTCTGGTTTTAGATCACAAATTAGATCGGTTAGATCATTTTCCTGTTTTAGATCGCAATTGACTACATCTACATTAACGAGATCCATTAATTCATATGCGCGTTTATGTTTCAAGTCTGGATCATAATAATCATTATAGTTGTCAAATGCAGATACTTTGTAACCATCTTTAATAAGTTTTTGAATTAGATGATAAGCAATAAAACCTGCTCCACCTGTTACCATTATATGCTTTTTCATAATTAACCTTTCTTACAGACAAAAACTACACCTCTGCTTTGATTTCCTTTGGTTAGCTTTTTAACGATATTAAAATTTTCTTGAATTAGTAATTTCTCTATTTCTCTATTAGTTGCACAAACAGGATCTGGAGCGTAATTTGGAACGCTATCTCTTTCATTAAATTCTAGAAATAATTTTCCATTATTATTTAACTGATTTTTCCATATATCTAAAGTTTCTTCTGGAGTTATAGTATGGTCAAACGAATTTGAATAGACGATATCAAATCTATTAATAAACTCCGGCAATTGCTTATTAAAATCATGTTGTATAGTCATTCCATATTCTAAAGCATTGTCGCCTATTTCGGTTCCTATGATTTCTGCATTTGGTAAGTATTTTTTAAAATATTTTTGTTCCGCACCTGCTCTAGTTCCATGACATAATATCTGAGTAGCAAACGGACATTCACTAGATATATTTTTAATTGTAACTTCCTTTACATATACCCATCCTTTCTTTGACTTGTTTATTTTCTTTTGTTCTGCAATATATGCATCGTAACTTTCGTACTTATAAATTTCCATTTGATCACTTTCCTAAAACTGTATATCCAACATTTATTGTTCCTCTTTCTATAATTTTCCACTTGTTTTTGTTTGCAAAATTATTTAAGACTTGAAACAAACTATCATTTTTCTTTCCAAAAAGTTCACTAGTATCATGCGCTATAATATATTTGTTTACATTTCCTCCATGCAAAGCTAACTCTTGATTCATAAAATCAGGTCTGTGAACTGAATCGATTACGAGCATATCACAATTGCCAATGGCTCCTAGACCGATTGAACTGGTTTGCTTCATATTTAGTTCAATATTATTTTCTTCGCAAAACTTATCTGCAATAGGACTTAGAAATTTATAATATCTTGAAGGATCAATATCTACTAATACAACACTTTTAGGTTTAGATAACATGGCAGCCGAAGCTGTTCCACCCTGGTGTGTACCAAATTCCATATAAACATCTTCAGTTTTTAGGTATTTTTGTATGGCATCATGGATATCAGTATAGCCTTTGCCGTGTGCTTCCTCTTGTTGTCTACGAATTTCACTATTAAACTCTTTAAGAGTTTTCACATGTCCTAATTCAGAATTAATCATTTTTTTTCCTATATATCCATACGTTGTCTTGTTTTATTTGAATAGCTTTTCTACCTAAAACATCCGTAACTGCCTTTTTAACTGGAGACTGGTACCAGTCATGACCGGTAATATATCCATCTTTTTTGACTTTTGGATTCCAATCTTCAATATCTCTCACTACTGTTTTATATGAGTGGTCAGCGTCAAGAAAAATAAAGTCTAAACTATTATCCGGTACTTGTTTAACTGCTTCCGTGGTCCAATCACGAATAAACTTTGCTCGTGGCTCAAATTCTTTTTGTAGTTCTTGAATAAATTTATAATATGATTCAAAGTCATATGAAAAGCCGTACTCTGGCTTTTCAAAAGTTTTCCACCTATGGCCCTCACCAGCACCTTTTGGTTGTATTTGAAATAGATCCACTCCGAGTAATTCAAGATCAGGGCAGTGCGCTAGTAGATAATAATAATTTTCACCAGCTCTTACACCTAATTCAGCTCCAGTTTTCAGATTATTTTCTTTAATTAAATTTTCTAACACTAGTGATCTACCTACTGGTTTACCACTTTTGCTTTCTCTTTCTTTTATTCTAAACGGGTCGTAATTAACCATTATGCTTTGTAATGTATCCTTTAACTTTTCGGTCATTCGCTTTCCTTATATTTGTCTCTGTATCTTTTCAATCATTTCAACTAAATCTGATTTTGGCGCTAATTCAATTGGTTTTTCTGCATCATTCGGCCATTCTTTCCAGACTGGTATCATTTTTCTCCATTCTTCAAATGTCAAATTTGTGATAGCCCATAAAGTCTCTCTTGGCCAATCATCTGCTGTCCTGAACATGATATGAACTAATTTAGTTTCATCTGTACGGGTGTCATTTACTGTAGCTTTAGGATGAGACCTTAATTTATGCATATATGAATTCCAACCATTATGCATTTTCTTAAACTTAAATCCATCCATATGGATACAAGCAGAAAAATAGTCTTGAAATAATCTATAGAAAAAGGGTAAACGATTCTGGTATACAAGTTCAATATACTCTTGAAACGACGGCCATTGAGTTTTCATTTTTTTCAAACCATTTTTAGATATCACTACAACACCAGTGTTGTATACCATTGGTCTTTTTTTATCATCAAATGAATATTTAATATTCCATTTCTTTTTCAACATTTTTGTCCAAGCCATGTCATTATTATAATCTATATCTGATACATTCATTACACTTCTAAAATATGGTTGGTCAGGTTCAGTACATATTCCAGCATCTTCACCATCAAGTTGATCAAATAGGTTTTCATTTAAATTTTCGACTGGAAAAACATCAATATCGATTAGAGCAATATTATCGTACTCATCAAAATATGGATCAACCAGAGGATTAGCTGGTTCATAATATATCGGAACTGAGCATACTTTACCAGCAATAATTTTATTATGATCAAACCTATATTCTGCTCCAATACTTTCTGCATATTTTTTGACTAGTTCTGTGCTATAAACAACTCCTGGTTTTAAATCACCCTTCCAGTATTGATAAATTATATTTTTCATTCAATCTTCTCCTTAAATTTGTGAGAAATAGTAAGCGCCGAACTAATTGCCTGGTGCATGTCAATATACACATATTGTCCGCATCTTCCTATAAATTCCATTTTCTCTTTTTTAATATTTTTATATTTTAGATATAGTTTTTTATTATTACCACTAATATCTTTAACCGGATAATATCTCTCAAAGTTATTGTCTTTATAATCACAGGGTTCTTCATATGTCAAAGTCGTACACGCATTATTTATACCATGATTAGGCATATTTTTCCATTCTATAATTCTTGTGTATTTAGAATTGTGTGTAAAATTTACAACAGAGGTTGGAAGTAGTTTTACAATAGGCAATGTTGTATGATGAAATTTTATAGAGCGATATGGCAATTTGCCAAATTCATAATCATAATATTCATCGATTGCCATAGAGTTAAATATATAATCATATGAAGATTCCATTGTCTTATCAAATTTTGTATTCAAATTTACCTTTATTGTTTTCTGATCTAATATAAGATTAAAAATTTCAGTATAACCCTTTTTAGGTAAAACTTGATACCGATCATTGGGAAAATAATATTCGTTATCATCATCTCTAATCGGAATTCTATTGATTATTGAAGGATCAAGTTCCTCTATAGTTTTATTCCACATTTTATATGTATATGGTCTATAAAGAGTATCTATTATATTTTCTTTTCCAATAATTTTTAAAGTTTCTTTATTAACTGGTAATGTTACATATCTACCATCATCTAGAATTGCCTTAACTTTATGTTTGTATTCTTCCCACTCACCAAACTGAGTTAACCAATCAAAAACTTTTTTATTATTTGTATGGAATAAGTGCGCGCCATACTTGTGAATCCTTATTCCATTTTCATCTGTATAATCATATGCATTTCCACCTATATGTGGCCTTTCGTCTATCATGCTTATGTTGTGTCCAGCTTTAGATAATTCGTAAGCAATTACCGTTCCAGAAAATCCAGCACCAACGATCAATATATTCATTATTCAATAATTTCCCATAGATTCATCACCATTCATAATTATATATAATCAGCCTATAGATTCCATTCTGATCTTGATAAATTTACTATCCGATTTATTTTAGCGTCATCAAAATAATCGGCACTAGATAATTGTACATGCACAAATTTAGTAAATTTATTTCTACTATCATTTATGTTATCTTGTAATGCAAGAGGTCCACTCACAAAATGAATATAACTATTCCATCCATTATCCATCTCCGTGTAATCGCTATGTGTTATCATCATTGCATGAAAATAGTTTTGGTCAACCGTATAAAATCTACTCAGTCCTGTTTTTTTCATCGTGTCAAAATATTCTTGATATGTTATAAATTTTTCACGCGCTAACTTCATTGCTTCTTTTGTAAACACGACCATACCTGCATTATACACTTTTAAATGACCATCATTATCCCGAGGCATAACTGATTCATATTGTTTTTTAACTTCTGATGCCCATTTCTCATCACTTTCTTTACTAATACCACCATTGATTCTTGTGCTTTGTCTATACTTTCCTTGAAATGGTTCAGTACATACTCCAAAGTTTTTGATTGGCTCATCGAATATATTTTCTTTTAAATTATTTACTGGAAATACATCCAAGTCTACTACACAAACTTTATCGTATTCTAGAAATGAATCATCTACAATCGGATTTAACCATTCAAAATATTTACTATTATCATCTGATATATATTGGGAAGCAATGTTTGGATTAATGTCTAATCTATAATCTGCACCAATCTGATTGGCATACTGTCGAAATAATTTTTCACTATATTTACAGGCGGATCTCATCTCACCTTCCCAAACTTGATAGATTAGGTTTTTCATTTCAATCTCTCTATTAATTGTACATCTATAATATCTTTTGGTTCATTTCTTCTTATCTTCATATTTTTTATTACGTCTAAAGAAACATATTTAAAGCCATTATAATACAAGTGATAGATTGGATTATTAATGATATTATCAAGAGTTAATTTATAATGTGTTTCTAAATATTGATTATGTGAGTCAACGGGTGCATTATTATAATAGATTAAATCTAAATCTTTACAATCTCTTAACCCATATAATGATAGTACACTTGAGCCAGTAATCACTGTATTATCATCTGGTTTTGTAGCATTTATAAGTTTTCTATAATTTGTAAATAAAATATTTTTTCTATTATTAAGAAAATGTATACTGTTATCATTAAATACTGTTTTAGCTATTCTAATAGTTTCCTCATGAAAATCATTGATATGAACAGAATGATTGCCGACATTGAATAACGCTCTAATCTTGTTTTTCATTTCTTTTAAAGTTTCAAGATTTTTTGCATCTACTAATACAAATGTTACCTTAGTATTTCCTCTAAAGCATTGGTTCCCTTTTCTTCTTATACCTTCTTCATTTGCCCAGCCAGCAGAAGTAACAGCTTTTTGTTTGATTGACTCAGCAAGATATATTTCTTTCATTAAACCAAGTTGTCCTTCAGAATTTAATTCTGAAGATGAATGATAAAATACATTAGAATATTCATCAATTATATTCATAA
>Ga0307488_10005838_pt1 | contig 10164 bp, 6 predicted proteins | sample SB02metaG_FD_202248 | JGI IMG/M metagenome (GOLD analysis project Ga0307488, IMG submission 202248) | Sea-ice brine microbial communities from Beaufort Sea near Barrow, Alaska, United States - SB 0.2 | ecosystem: Environmental > Aquatic > Marine > Coastal | place: USA: Alaska | collected 2017-05-06
ACATCGTAATTATCCGCAATTGGTTTCATCAAACCTGTACTGTTTTTCTTGAAGCCTCCGCTTGCGTCTGCATCTCCGTTGTTTCTCATGTCAGCCCATTGAAGCCAAAGGTGTTTGTAATCATCCTTTATTGCTAAAATATAAATCGTTGAATCGTTGGCGTGGTCTTTGGATAATCCGTTTACACCAACCAAGTATGTGCCTATTTTACCCACAAAAGTAAAGGTGTCTACGAACCCGTCACTATCAACGATTTGACCTACGCGAGAATCTCCGCTTTGTGAACCTGTGAATTTAATTTGTGTAGCCGATGCGGTTATCGCCCCGTCTGTTTCTAACACATCTACATAATTTCTTTCGTAGATAGCATAGTGTTTTCTAAACCAAGGGGAGTCGGCTAACTGTCTCATCCAAACGGGGTGAGCCGTTCTCATTGTTACTGCGGTGTTGGAGGGTCGCATGTAACCTGAATCAATAGTAAACTCCATCGCTCTCGAAGTAAAGGCTATTCCTTGCCCATGTGTTGTTTGTAAATCTGTTTTTGCATACCATTTTCCTGCATGTAAAATTGTTGCTTTTACCATAAATGTTCCACTGAAATAACTATTTTGACCTTTGCTCGCAACGGTGAAATAATCGCCAACTTTTAATTTTGTTCCGTCTGTTCTTGTTGGTTGGCTTGGGAACCGATAAATTATGAAACCGGTATTCGATATACCGGCCCCACTCGAAGAACTTGTTGGGTCGTATGTGCCGTAACCTTCAATGTCAAAACTGTGCTTAGTCCAACTTACTCCCGTCAATTCTACTGTTTGGATGTTGGTTGCTATCGCGTGGTTTGTCACCCGAACATTGCTGTAATAACTTGAATTGGTGCTGTGTATAGCGTTGGCTGTTCCACTACTCGGTATTGTTCCCGAAGCCTTGTCGTGGCTTTGGCTATCCGTAACTTCGACCGTATCACCGTCGGAGAATCCCGTTCCCGTTCCCTCCATTATTGCTATACAAACAGTACCGCTTGGGTTGTCAAACCCTTTAATTCTGTAACCCAACCAATCGCGCTCAACATTGTTTGGCCCTTTCTCATCTTCGTTGTTATACATTTGAATCGGATGAGCCGTATTGAGTCTCATTCTTTGTTGGTGTAATTCAGTGTAACCTGTTGAAGCCTCAAAACCAATTGTCGGCAAACTTGATTCTAATTTCGCCGCACCTAAAAACATAGATTCGGACAAGGTAGAAATTTCACTTCGTCTTGCTACGACAGTATCACTTTCCCCTAAACCAATTTGACCCACTTCCCAAGCGGCTATTTGTCGGTCGAGAACGCTCAAAGAATCTCTTGCGGATATTGTTACTTCTCTCGTTCTTTTGTTTGCGTTTTGCTTAACACTCACTCTATCAATTATACCATTCCATAACGGCCTGTGGATATTGCCGCTAAACATAAGCAAACGCCAATCGCACACATCGTCGTTGGTAAACCAAGGCGTAAGGTTGTGTTCTGTATCGTCATCCAAAATTGTTATTTCCCCTGAACTAACTCCGTTTGCCACCATATTACAACTCCACTTATCAACGGGTGCGGTTTCACTTCCATTAGCAGGATTAGTTAGTGGTCGGTAAAGAGCCACTCGGTCAATCATAGTGTCAATTACACAATTAGTGTTACCTGTTCCGGCAGTCGAACTATGACCTTCGACAAACAATTCCCAACCGGTTAATTCTTCTTGGTTGAAAGCGGCTGATGTTTGAGTATTATTTTTAAGGGTATAACCACCACTATAATTACCCGCAGTTAGGTTAGATGCAGTAACTTCTGTTCCGTTATGATAAACCTTAAACTTGTTTGAACCTACAAATTCAAAATCGAAGTCTTGCCAAATTTCTTCCAAAGTGATGCCACTTGGCATGGCGTTGGCATTAGCATCGTATAGTGTGTGGTAATAAGAAAAGTGATTCCAAGCACCTACTCCATCAGGTCTAAAACTCCATTCAATAGCGGCTGTACCTCCACCCGAACCTGCTGTTCCAAATGTGGTGTTTGCGGGAAACCCAATTTTAATTGTGTATATCGGTAAAACGGATGTGTTTATACCTTGTGACTTTCCTGCAACATTAGTCATAGTCAAAGAACCTTTCATTGAGTGTGTTGCTAATCGTATTGAGAAAGTATCTCCGATAGACCGAGAGTTAAGGGGGTTTGCGTATGCTATAACGGGTCTGTAAGCACCCGAATTAGTAACATTGTTCAATTGGTGCGCTGTACTATCGGTTAGGTATGTAGTAACGCATAAGAACGGTTTTCCACTAAGACTTTTTATTGGGGCAAAAATCTTTTCTGGTGTATTTTGATGACCGGTTTCTGCACCACCACTTGTATATGAACCTGCTTGTAATCTTTCACCCATCCAAACACCGGTCATGTGAGCGTACTGCATAAAATTAGGACTCGTACCCGTAGTATATCCCGACCTTCCCGCTTCGTATGTTTGGCGATTAAAAGCATAGTGAGTACGACGACCAAAAGATGCGTCGGTATCTCCACAAGGGATGTAATACTTGGCGTTAGAATCCGAGGATGATGAAATCATTAAGTATGTGTCGTCAGTAGATGCTGTGTTGTGTGGTGTATTGTCAAACCGTAGTCTGTTTGGGTGTGCAAGAGAAGAAGGATATTGTGCTTGAGAACGGCTAACCCATTCACTACCTTTCCCTAATCGCATTTGGTCGAAGGTAGCCCAACGCGCCACACCGTCGTTTGTCAAAAGGTAATTTGTTGAATTAGAAAACTCGTCGTTGTTGGCGCGGTCGCGAACCGACCAACGGTAGCGAGGATTAAGTGTTGCTTCACCGTTCATGGTGTTGCCGTGATGTGTTTTGTTTGCGTCGTATGCACTGTCGGTAGAAGGTTGGTTTTCGTCATCGGCAATACATCGAGAACCCAAAAAATCTTCGTAGTAACCTGCGAGCCAAAACCCGTATTTCGCTGATGCTGTGCGTGTCATTTTCTTCACTCTCTTACTATACTCTAAAGTGCTATACTACCATTTGAAACATTCAAACCGTTTTCTCGCAAATTCTTCATTATTTGACTTGTAATTTCGTGGGCGGCGGAGGATGTTGTCATGCCTTGAAATGTGTTTGTCATTATTACTTCGGTTGTGTTTATGAGCGTTTCTACTCCCCTATTGACAACCTGTTTTACCATGTCACCGGTTAGGTTTCCTTTAGCCATTCCGAAAAACATTTCTTCTCTATCGTTGTTAAACTCAAAGATGGCTTCTTTGGCCGCTTCAATTGGGCCTATGAAATCTTCTTTGATGTCATCTCCCATTTGTCCGAAAATTGCGCCAAAGTCACTACCGGACTCTTCGGCAAAAACAGAAATCTTATTCATAAAATCTTCAAAGTCTGTTGAGGTAGCCGCTAAATCTGCAATAGCACCTTGATACTCTTCTGGTATAGCCGATAGTGCTTTGGCTGTATCGGCAGACTTACTTTCAACATAGGCTTCTTGTCCTATTTTTATCCCCATGAAATCGAGAGCATCTTTCATTTGGAGTTTAGAATCATCTCTACCTAAAGTCTTTCTTGCCCTATCCCCATTCCACCAAGAGTAAATATAACCATCTTCATTTTTTGCATCTGCTTCTGCATCTCTCGCAATTTTTAATTTTTGCCCCATGTCAAAAACTTCTTGAGCAGTAATAGCGTCGTTTTGAATTGCCCTTGCCGATTCAAGATTCATAATGTCTCGAATAGCGGATTCTTCCATCTTGTATATTTCTAATCTTGCCATCAAAACTTTACGGTTTGTTTCGTCTGTGGCCTTAGCCAATTGTTCTTCTGTTTCAAGAACTAAATTACTTGTTGCGAGTAAATCTTGCGATATAGTGACTAAATCTTTACCCATCATCCTTCTTTCTGTTTCGGCGTATTGGTCGGCTGAATAACTTACTACTTCCGCAAAATTTAACGCCGCATCCGACGCATCATTGTAATTGTCTTTAGTAGCCCATACAAATGTTCCTACTACTGCTAAAAGAGCAATCATAGCAAGGCTTGATTTACTAAGTAATTTTTGGCTTAATGTTAATTTTTTGGTTGCCACATCTGCGGCCCCCGTAGCACCTGCTAATCCCATAGTAGCAGTAGTCATTGACATCATCTGTATGGTAGCGGGAACCATACTTGCCGTCATTAAGATAGCCGACACTTTAGCCATATCTTCATTTTCGGATGCTAAACCAAAAGCCATAGACAAACCACCAAGAATTGCCGATGTCTTCATCATAGACATATTCGATGCCATACTTGTCGTTACTAACGCTTTGTTTTGCGCTTCCACACCTTTCATAACATTTGTAAACGCTGGCATTAGGACAAGCAATTCCATAATTGCTTGGGCTTCCAAACCTAATTCTGCTGACAGCAAATGAGCCGCGTCGCCTAATGCGTCTGTTATTATTTTGTTTTGTGATTGAGCATTTGTTTTAGCCATCAATGCTGATGTAGACTTTATATGAGCGTCTCTTAAAATTTGTTCGGTAACAGACTCTCCCGTAAAAGCAGTCTTGGCTTGTTGTGAAAGTAAAATTGATTGGCCTTTTTCTGCTTTTAATTGTTTCATAATAAGCAATTCTTTTTCAATCTGCTGAACCTTTTCACCTGATTTCGCTACATCTCTTGCGTCGGCGTTGTTAATAGCATTTTTCATAGTCATTAAACTTTTCATAGCACTTGCTTTCTTTTCTTCATGCGCCGCTATTGCCTTATCAAATTCTAATTCAACACCTTTTCTGTTTATGAAATTTTTGGCTAATTGACCGTTATTTGTAATAATTTTATTTCTTTCGTATTGACCTGTTAAACCCTGTTTTTCAAGATGGTTCAAAAATACTTGGTCATCGTTCATTAACAAACGCATTGAATGTTGTTTCCTTAAATCTTCATATATTCCTTTTTGGTTTTTTCCGACGAAACTTGGTTTATTTGCTAAATCAAATTGGTGAGCCTTTTGCTTTTCTATCACCGCTTCTTTTAATCGGGCTAATATCTGTTGTTCTTTTGCTTGGATAACATCTAAATCAACAATTTGCCCTGATTCTAATACCTGCATTTGTTGAGCAATTGTTAAACCTTCTTTCTTCATTTGCATTCCTAAAATTAAAGCATTGTTCATTCTGTCTTGAGCCGCTAATTCGGATTCGAGCATGTTCATACTCATTATTGCATCATTCTTTTTTTGTCCGTATGCACTTGACCGGACAATTTCTTCTCCGTTAATTGCTCTTGTGATGGCCTTTTGTGCTTTTAAGGAAACATTTAGACTCATCATGTTGAGGTTTGCTTCAACAATTGGTGCAAATATCTTTCCAAATTCATTAAGACCTGCACCAACAGACAATAAACGACCTACCACTTCACTTTCTTCTCCCATATCACCCATAGCACCGCTTAAATTAGCCATTACATTCGTAGCAAAAATAACTCCGGGAACAAAGTGATTACCTAACGAAGCGTTAGCATTTTTTAATTTTGCTTCAACTTGCGTTAATTGAAATGCTTGGTCTTCGTATCGGCGATTTAATTCGTCTTGAGCCGTGTCTAATCTTGCGGCCCCTTCTGCGGATAACTCTTGAGCGCGACCGTAATTATCCATTAACTTGAGCGCACGAACATAGTGGTCGTTTCCTGCAATTGCTTGAGCCAATTCCATTTTTTGTGCTTTAGTCATGTTGTTGCTTCGAGCCGCAATATCCCCAAAAATATCTTCCATCGAACGCATGTTTCCTGTTGCGTCTTTGACTGCGATACCGTAATGCTTGAGTTGTGCTGTGCTACCGCCTGTATCTGCCCCAAGTCGAGCATACATCATACGAAGTGACCTACCGGCTTTTCCTTGCTCTTCACCGGCTTCTATTAGCGTTGCCGCCATAGCCGCCATAAAGGATGTACTGTCACCTGCTAATTTTGCCGAAGAAGCAAATTGGTTCATAACATAAGTAATTTGACTCATGGTAGCGGCGGAACGGTTTTCGATAGTGTTTAATTCATCCATCAATTTAATGCTGTTTGTTCGCACAAGGTTTGCTTTTTCTTCTGCTGTTAAACGATTGAGTTGCGTGTCGGTTAATTCACCGTACATGTAGTTAGTCTGTTGTTGTAAAGAAATCATTCGCTTCATAGCGTCTTCTGTACCCATGCCACCAATTAAACCAAATTCAATACCTGATTGGGTTGCGCTTGCTACACCTGCACCACCACCAACGATAGCGGATAATTGAGCCATACGCGCACCCGCCATTAGTGCTTGGTCTGCGGCGAATCCCGAAGCCAAACCTATTTCCATAATAGCACCGGCAACCTCTTCGCCACCGGCAAAGTTAGCGAATTTTTCAAATTCTAATCGCGCTTCTTGAATCTCTCTTGAAAGAGGAACGGTCGCATCTGTAACCGCAGTCATTTGTTGGCTTAGTGCGGCGGCGGAATCTTGTATTCCTGAAAGACCGTCAAGCATTAGTGATTGTAAAACCGTAACTTTTGCTTCTGCGTCTGCAATCAATCTTCCGGCTTGGAATGTTCCTACGACATCGAAAAATACTTGAGAAGCACCGGCTCGAAGCACGACCATAGCGAGGGCCGCAACAAGACAGGGTAGAATAGAAAAAATTAAAAATTCAATCAAAGTCCATCCCTCTACTGCTCTTACTCTCTCTTAGACATAGGGACACCTAAGCCCCTAAGCATACCCACACCTTCGTTGTCGTTTAATAATTGCCGAGATGCTATGCGTTGGTCGCGTCGAGACTTTGCACTATTACCATCCATTTTCTTTTTGCTATCGGTCGTTGCTTTTTCAATCTTTTCGCTCATTTCCATAGCGACTAATAAATCCATACTCAACATATCTTGACCGCCTTCACGGTCATATCTATCCCACAAGTCCGAGGGTAATACCCCCTTGTAGGCCATGCAAAGTGTCGGGGCTACTCGGAAGAAGGTTCCAAAGGGAGTGCGCCATCCTCGTCGTCACCACGAACAAACCCAAGAATCATTCTTAATTCTTGACTTGTCAAATTGTTAATGTCAAAGTCTTTTGGACTTACAATACAGTTAGGAACCCATTCATTTATCTGGTCTTCCATTCCGCAACCGGCATCTTCTAAAGCCTGTGCAAATTCGGTTTGTTGTTCATCAGTCCACTCGGTAGTGTCTAAACCAAAGTGTTGATATTTCCGAAAAGTCTTTGCTTGACGGTTTTCAATCTTTAATTTAGTCATTCCACCTGCTTGTCTTACTGTAATAGTAAGTCCTTCGGTTAATTCAAATTCTTTTGTTAATACGGGCATTTCTTCTTCACTTCTCTTTCCTTTTAGGGGAATACTATACTCAGGCTATAATAGCAACAACCGTTAAAGTTATGTTTTCGCTATTCTTTTTTCTACTTGTATCACATGAAATGATAATATCATCATTTGCTATTGCGGCTCGTAAAGCCGTTTGAACTACTGTTGCTGTTCCGGTGAACTGCAAGACTTCAAGTTTAGTCTTGTCAGCGATAACCGTTCCACCGTTGTTTGCCATATTAAATCACCTTAATATGCGGAGGCAAGCGTTGTTTTAAGAGTGCAGTCCATCATCTTACTATCGTCAGGAGAATAAAGCGCAACAAAAGGAACAGTCATTGTTTGAGTGTCTCGACCCGAAACATTGGATTCAGGTGCTTCAAATCGAATCTTGTAAAAGTTAAAGGTAAGAATGTCGGCAACCGATTCATTACCAAATTGAACCTTTAATTCTACACCACTACCGGATAATTCAACACCATCAGCCGCAATCAATTCAGCGTATGTTGATTCGGATTCAACGGCGGCGTGTAGAATACGGTTAAATTCAATACTACCACTAATCTCACGGCGTTGTGAAGGAGGTTGTCGGATGTATGTAGCATCACCAAGACCGCAAGCGTTGTCGGTGTCTATGTTAAGGTTAATATCAAAAGAAATTGACTTAACAGCGTTTGATGCGGTTGCGTCGGCGTTAAAGAAAACCTTAGCATCGGAAAAATAAAGTGCGTTAAGATTGTCAGCAAAAGAAGGAGTAAGGTTTCCAATAGCGGCTAATGTGGCTTCCGCTTTACCAACAACAGATGCGGAAACCATACCGTATTCGTTAATGTTTGCGCTAACATTGAGTGATTCAACAACACATCCTTTGTAGTTATGTTCTTTAGTTTCTCGACCAATAACAAAAGTAAACGAAGGGAAAGCACCGGCTTCGGTAAACACATGGGGATAAAGACCGCTTGAAATACTACCTACTGTATCTGTTGGGAAAATACCTTTAAGTAATTGTCCTGTGAAATTGTCGTTAATCATAGCGAGGTTAAAATCTCCACTTGAGTATTCTTTACCGGTCACGGCTTTAGCCGCACCATAGCGAGACATGTCATCGCGATTTAAAATATCGTATTGGTGTTTGAATGACTCATCATCAACCTCACCGTAATAGTAAGTTGAGCCGGTTGTTCCATAGGAAGATTCTTTATTGATAGCGACAAATCGGTTTACGAAAGACATTTACATTCACCTTTATGCTTAAACCACTTATCACTTGACACTTAAAGGTTATCAACGCGTTCTCATTGTTATGCGTCTCAAATAAGTAAAAGTAATCATGTGAGTGCAAACGGTATCGTCATCATCTAATTTATGGTCGAGGTCAAGTGTGTACTCCATTAGACTATCGGTTGTGCCGTTCAAGCCGGTGTTTCTGTAAATCTCGTCAAAGCAATCTCCAATAATGTTCAGTCCTGTTCGATAAGCGTTTTCGTAATTCGTTCCTCTTGTAGTAACATAAACAACCACTTGGTATTCTTGGTCTATACGACCGCCTCCAAGAGCCGCAAATGTCGGAGAGGTCAAAGACCTAAGCATGACATTGATAAGGGGCGCAGGGAGTCTCATAATCATGTTTCTTGAGACATCAAACCCATACCTAATAGAAGAATTATCAACATGTGTTTTCAAATAGGTTCTTTTGCTGTCTTTTAACAATTGTACTACGGACATAGCCATACGCAACAAAGTGTTGGTGGCAAAATCCGAAGGTGCTAATTCGTCAGGATTAAAAACACCAAAGGTAGAAACATATACCGAACCAAATTCTACATTCCCACTACTTGTTCCAAAGTTAATTTTTTTACCTGTCCCGCTTGACCCTGTAACGCTAAGATAATGTGTTGCACCATCATCGTCTTCGATAATTTCTCTCATATACAATTTGGCGTTACCGGATGCGTCAAGAGTTAGTCTTAGCGTTAAAGGGACAGGGTTTTCTTCTGCCATAACAATGTCTAAATCGTCACTCGTAAGTGTGGTTGCCCCAACTAATTTTAATTTTTGACCAAACGCTTGCACTTCTACATGGTGACTTCCATTGTCAAGACTTAGCAAGACTTCGTTATTTGAAGGCGTTGTTGCGTATTTCATTACGGTAAAAATAGTGTACGCTGTTGTTGTTGGGGTAATATGATATTGAGCGTCAGTAACGGCCCAATAATCATCTGCTGTAACGGATGCACCGCTACCGGTAGCGGAAAACACTTGGTTGTTTTCTGTGCTTGTTGGTGATGTTGGGTTTTCACCAAGCATTCTTGAAGTCCAATACTGTGATGTTGTTGCTACTGCCATTTCAAAATCTCCTATCTAATTCTCTTTGAACATATCCACTGATACGCGCTCGAAAGTCTTCTATTCCATCTTTGATATAGTGGTGTGCCGGATAACCAAAAGTCCAAGACTTACCATCTCGAACAGGCATCCAACCGGTGTTGCCACCCTTTGCACCGTATTGTCGGCCATGTTTTGCGGCCTTTTCACTTTTCCACTTAAACCAATGTGGGCCTTTTGGGTTTCCGTCTTCTAATGCGGCGGCAATAGGATAACGCCCTCCGTTATCGTCAGGAGAAGTTAAAAGTCCTATTCCGTCTAACGAACCACCGTGACGGTTCGGCCCTTCGGAACCAAACCTTGCTGTTGCATTAACATCGTTTTTGCCTTTTTGAACATCGTATTCAAAGTTGAGAGAGTGTCCTACCGCTTTTGCTTGAGGTGTAATGCTACTGTATAATTTACCTCTTTGTTTAGATTTAACTTG
>Ga0307488_10005840_pt1 | contig 10162 bp, 21 predicted proteins | sample SB02metaG_FD_202248 | JGI IMG/M metagenome (GOLD analysis project Ga0307488, IMG submission 202248) | Sea-ice brine microbial communities from Beaufort Sea near Barrow, Alaska, United States - SB 0.2 | ecosystem: Environmental > Aquatic > Marine > Coastal | place: USA: Alaska | collected...
AATCCTGAACTTCTAACGGCTCTACGAAACAATATCTATCGTATGCATTCCATTCTCCATCCTGCTTGTACATGAAGAACTGCTCCTGATCTATGAAGAATAAATCATCTTTAAAAAAGCTTTGACCACTTTTTTTTCTTCCCTGCATATCAAAATAAAACTTAAAAACATTATGATGAACAAGTAAAGTGTCACCAATTTTAATTTTACCTTCATATCCTAATGGCGTTTCTATTACTTCTGCGTAACGATTTGAAAACTTATGGTCTTCTTCTGATGTGCTTGTTATAAACTCAGTACCTGATATTTCTTTTGTGTTGTTGTATCTCTTGCCGTTAAGTGGCTTTACGATAAATTGGAATGGTGATTTCATAGTTGGTGCTTACGAGCCGCAACCAATACAATCTATTTGACTATCTGTTGGCTTGACCCCATTTAATTTCATTTTAATATTGTGGATTTCGTCAGATAATTCTAACTTATCCATCCAAGTCTTCCCCTCCTTTTGAGACTCCAACTCTTCTATCTTTAATTGTAGTAATCTTCTTTCTGCTTCAGTCATCCTTAAAAGTTTATATTGTACTCAACAGAAATAGGCATCGTAGAAGTAAATCTTTTCCACATAACTATTCCGTCATCTCCTTCTATCCATATATTTATATCTCCAGATTCAGATTGGTTTTGTATAAGATGAATTGTATAGCTTCCTCCAAGAACTTGTTGCCCCACTATGTAGTGCATCGCACCTCCCTTGTAGTCAGGGCCTATTGAGATTTTTCTAATATTCATATTATACGTTTTTCCAGACTTCAATTTGAGCAGATGGAGTAGTCCCAACCCATCCTAATAGATTTGTACCCTCTAATCTTCCAGAGTCATTACCAGAAGAATCCTTCATAATTTCATAGGTTAAAATGTCATTTGCATTAGCAACAACAGGAACTGTTAACTCGTAAGGGGTTAGCAAGCCTGCCTCTATTATTTTAAAAACTTTAGGGTCTCCTACCTGAACACCATTTATTAAAGCTCTAAAAGCAAAAACAGAAACGTTCCCTGAAACCCCTTCTTTTGTAACAGAAATAAAAGTGTTTACTAGGTAGTTACCTGCTGTACTAAATACAACGTCACCACTTGATATTATTTCTACATTTGTAGATGTCTGAGTAGCACCAAACTCAACCTTTAAGGCTGTGTTCCCTGATGGACTTTGAATGTCATAAGAAGTTCCCTTTATTTGAAAAACATATTGAGCTGTTGCATTAGGAACTAACGCAATTATATCTCCAATCAAATAACTCTTGGTTCTCAATGACCCTTCAAAGTCAGTTCCTACAAGGAAATCATCTACAGTTACTGCGGTATCAAAACTATAAGTGCTTATCTTACCCATTTTCTTTTTTTATTTCTCCTGTTTGTATATTTATTACAGCGTCTTCGCCATATTTTTTCATTAGTTTTTGCTCCTCTAAAGCGTACTCAGATTTCATTTCTGAAATGTCAGACATTAAAGCGTTCTGCTGAATAACCGTATCTCCCAATGAGATTTTTAGTTTGTTAAAAGAGTTTACTAATTCTTGTATTCTTTCTAATTCTTTTTTAGTTAATTTATTCATTTTATTTGATTTTTTATAAAGATAGTAAATTATTTATTAATTCCTAAACCTTATTAACATTTCTGCCATTTTAATATATGTTTAAATTTGCTACTACTTCTGCTTGAGTTAAAGTTCTATTATACAAAAGATGTCTATTAACCTGTTGTATTGTATTCCTACTATCTTGAGACCCCATTACCCAATAGTAACTACTACTAACTAATGTAGTCCCTTTTGCTGTTGTAGAATAAACTAGAACACCATCTAAATAAATTTTAAATTGTCTAGGGGAATTTTGGTAAGTCCAATCTACCGAGTGAAACTGTCCATCATTAGGTATAGATATACCAGTATTTACCCAACCACTTTGATAATACCAAATTTGTGAATAGTAGTTTAATACTAACTCCATTCTATAATTTCTAGTACCAAACATTCTATCGTAACCAGCTCCAATATTAGCTCTGTGTTTTATTCTGAAACTTGCCGACCAATTAGTTAAATTTACCGTAGTGTTTACTCGTATATTATTAGAGCTACCACTCCCATAACAATATAGAGACTTGTCTCCGTTGGTATCTGTTCCGAAAACATTAACAGCACCAACAGGTGTTGTTAAGTCCGAATTTACTACTGTGCCACTTATAACTCCGTTATTAGTTCCCGTTAAACTAGTTACTGCGCTTGTACTTGTAAACCAATCATAACTCGAGCTATCGTTAAAATTAAAGTCGCAAATTAATCCACTTTGAATAGGTGGAATTATCGGACTTGTTGCGTTATTTTGTGCGTATGTTCCTCGTCTATAAATCATATTAATTCCCCTATTAAATTCCATTCATCAGTATCGACTTTTAATAATGAAGCACCACAATTTATTCTCCCCATTTCTAATAAACCGTCAACACTATTTACCTGTGTCCCTGTAGGTGCAAAAGTAATAGTTTCAGCTTTCTTTGTGAAAAATATCTGCGTCCCTATAGGAAACGCAACACTTGAGTTTAAAGGTATCTCAATAATAAGGTCATCGTTATTTTCTATATTAGTGTCCCTATCGGAAAGTATTAAAGAATAAGTTCCAGAGTAAACTGATGTCTGTATTAAAGTTGTATTATCTAAAGCCGTATTCAAATCAGTTTGACTTGATAGCGTACCTGTAATACTCCCCCAGGTAGTCCCACCACCAGAAGAATTTATAGTAACTGCTCCAGTTCCTCCAGGTGGAAAAATAGTTATGTTTGTTCCAGCTACAATAGACGTAACACCTAAAGAAATGTTTCCACTACCTAAAATAGTTGTTCCTCCTACAGTCTTAATATTCGTACCACTAACTAAAATATTTTGCTTGTCGTCTAAAGAGTTTTGTAAATCTGTTTGATTTGATAAAGTACCAGCTATATCGCCCCATTGGTCAGTAGTATCAATAACTAAATTTCCACTTCCAAGAATAGTACTCCCATTAATTGTTTTAATATTCGTACCACTAACTAATGTAGATTGATAAGTACTAGAATCAACAGAGCCATCAGCCTTTAAAAACTGAGATGCAGTACCTCCATCTTTTACAAATGTAGTTGCTTTTATATTACCACTTACCTCAAGCTTTTCACTCGGTGCAGTTGTTCCTATTCCTACGTTACCATCATTATATACGGCATCTAGTGGGTCTGAACCATCTTCAAATTTTACTCCTAAATTTGTTCTTGCTGTCGTTACATCTAATAAATCAGATAGGTTGTTTCCTTTTAATAAAGCTCCAGATAAACTACTAGAGCTTCCTCCTTGCAATCCAATAGTATATTCAACAAAATCAGTTAAGGTTGTTCCTCCAGTATTTGTTGCTGTACTTTCAACAAACCACCAACCAAAGAAAGTAGCGTTTTTCAATATTGGATTCAAAACATAGTCCTCCAAAACAACTCCAGCCTTAGCAAGAGTCATATTAGCGTAGTTTCCTTGTCCGTACTGCATTACTAGATTTCCATTACTAAATCTATAAAGTCTATGACCTACTAAGGTAGTAGAACCTAGAGCAGTAAGAACTCCATTGTTGTCCCAAAACTTAGGTAAGTCTGTATTAGTTCCTGAATCGAATGCTGTTCTAGTAGCTAAAAAGAAAGTTGCATTTGAAACGGCATTAAGCGTTATAATATTTGCGTTATCAATATCCCCAGTACCTCCAAACTCCATAATGCTACCAGCAGAAACATCAAAACCTAAATCTGTTGCTCTACCAGTTACAACTTGGTCTTTTTTAAATGGTACTCCTTGAGCCAAAAGGTAAGTATAAACATCTCTAATACTATTAGCATAGTGTCCTATTGGATTGTTTAAATATTCAAATCCTATAATAGTATTGTTAGATAAATCTATTGCAATACGCATTGTAAACATTTTCCTACTCCAATCTTGTCTAGTTGGAATAGAAGTTTGTTGTTGTAAAGCTCCTGAATTATCTATGTAAACATAAACAGAAGCTACATTTAAGTTTGTAACCGTTATATTTGTTGCTCCAGTATAATGAATATCAAAGTAACCTTGGTCGCTGTGTATTTCTCCAGATACTGCTGGTTGAGAAAATGTAGTTCCACCAACTACCACAGTAGATACATAAGTAGTAGATACTCCAGTACCTCTTGCCTTCAATAAAGAATGGTCTACGCCTTCTGCATAGTCTTGTATGTTGCTTTCAGGGACAACTACTAAGTTAGTAGTGTCTAATGGGAAATCACTTAAAACTTGGTCTCCAGTATTTGCTCCTGATAAGTTAGAGCCTAATATAGAACCTGTTACAGTTAATCCTCCCGTTATAGTAACAGTACTCCCGTTATCAACTATAGAAGAGTCTACAAATTGAGTTCCTGTATTATCCCACTTTAATATGGCATTGTTTGTAAAAGCAGCAGCATTTTTCAAGCTTATCGTTCCTGATGTGCTTATAGGGCCTCCTGTCAGACCTTCTCCTGTAGATACAGATGTTACACTTCCTGAAGAGCTACCTATACCTATCCAGTTAGCACCGTCATAGTACTTAAGAGATGTTGAGGATGTGTTAAAAATAATCTGTCCTTGACCTGCAACAACAGGGTCTGTTGCTAGGTTTTGAATTTTTACGTTTTGTATTTCATTATTCTCTAAAGAAATGTTGTTTAGATACTTTATTGCCATTGTTTTAGTTTAAAAACGCCTCACCTGCAAATGCTGAAGAAAATGTTATTGTTATTTTTGATAAGCTTATGTATTGTACCTGACCAAACACCTCAGTTCCTGCTGAATCTACAACGGACACAGAAGGGAATTTGTTTAATGTGTGATTTATAATCCAAGTATTAGAAGCTACTGTTTGAGTAAACACAAAGTTTTTGTCTCCAGTTGCTCCATAGGAAAGTATTGAAACTATATAGTTGTTATCATCAACCAAGTCTCCGTTTCCTGTAGCATAGGTTAATCCTATGTCGTAGAAGTTAGGCTCTAATGCGTTTTGAACCGATGAATCCCATTTGTATATTCCAAACTGAGAAATATTACTACCATTGCTAATCATTACGGTAGCTCCTATAAGAGGATTGGTATAAAAAGAACTTATATCTGGAGAACTTCCTAACAACCTTTCACTTAACATAAATGTCGATACAGAGCTAAAAGGAACTGATGCTCCTAATGAAGATGAAAAAGATATAGTACCTAATTCCCTAATGTTTGTCCCTATTTTATCTTGATACTTATAATGTAAATCAGGATTGTCAATACGGTTTTGATTGTTCAGAAAGTTAGCTACCTCTTGGGCTGTGAAGTTTTTAGTAGAATTATTGGACTGAGAGTCAGTTCCAATCCATCTGTCAGACCCCACAACTTCTGTGTCATTCGTATATAGACTTATTTTTCCCATGTATTGTTTTCTTTAATCACAAAGGTACATATTTTTTAATAAAGTATTTTTTAGGTGTAGAATATAATCCTCACAATAAATACAAGAGCTAAAATTGAAATTATTGCTATAAATACAAAATTCCATTTAAAGGCTTTTTCCTTGTAGTACTTAACTGGGATATTTCTTACAATTACTTTCTCAATAAATATCGTGTCGCATTCACCGTTAATATATATCGAATCCATGAACCTAAGAACCCTCACGGTAAGGTTGTCCTTGTTTAGTGTAATAGTATCGGTTAAGTATTTTTCATGCACTACAGTGTCTGAAATGACCTTATACGTGTTTAGTCTCACCGTATCGATTAATTTAATACTATCCACCGTGTGAACGTATGGGAACTTTTTAACTATTCTCGAATGCCTTTTGATTGGAGAACAAGAAATAAAAACAAGTATTAATAATAAGTATTTCATATAGTGCACGTTTTAACGAATATTCTTGAAAAACACCCCCCCTATCAAATAATTAAATTTCCTACAAGGGGGGGTGTATACGGTATTTTAAAAGTTAAACAAACTCGAATTGTCCCACCTTGCTTTTTTACCTCTAATATCGTAGTGAACAAATCCATTGTATAAACCGACTCCGCCTTTATCCATTTTACCTTGTTTTATCAGTTTTAAGATAGTTTTAGATAATTTCTTTGGCGTAATATCCCTTGCCGTAATATCACTCGCAGAAGCCGTTAAATGCTGACTATATTTAGCTCCTCCAATTTTCTTATTATAAGCTGGATGTCTGTATCCGGAATTTATATGAATAGGTTGTTTAATCTCATCTCTTAATATCTGTAAATTCTCAGATAATTTCTTTACGTTTGAAATATACTTTTGTGGAATAGCAGTTCCATCATTGCATTCAAATTCTCTTAAATAAAAATTAGCAGTTAATTGCATTTAGTGATTTTTTTTGTATGTATCGAATTGCTTTTTTAAAGAATTATATTTAGCCTTCCAACCTTTTACCTCTTCTTTTAAATCTCTGCTCTCTTCTTTAACTACTTTCAACTCTTCACGAACGTAATTCAATTCAAACTTTAATTCTGTATATCTTTCCTTTTGGTCGATTACAAATTCGTTATAAGCATTCTGCATAGAACCTAATGCGTCAGTATCTGCTTGTTTCTCGTTAATGGTTTTCATCTTTAACCCCCCGAAATAAGCACCAACACCACCTAAAGCAATTATAACGTTGTCCCAATTAGTCTTCAAAAATTCTAATATCATTTCACTTCTTTTTTTTCTTCAAACATAAATATTGAGTTTAAGCAATGACCACCTTTAGACCAGTATTTTATGTCAATTATATATAAAATTATCACCACTAACCATCCGAAACCAGATAAGGTCTTATCTCTTTGATTTTTACCTAAAGCACTTGAGATAGTCTCCCCTTTATATCCGAAGCTGTACCCTCCAAATCTACGGAATACAACATTCCATAAACTCCTAAAGTGAAAGTTCATTAATATATCCAACTCCAAGGCGTTGTTAAACCAAAACGTATTCATTGCCTTTAAAAATCCGAATACTTTAATGTTCTTATACATGACAACAATAAAATTAATTATTGCAGTAGGTATAAGAAGTAAGTAAGCTATTATTGATAATATAAACCCCATTATAGACCTTCTTTGGTCTCAATGTAAGCAATAGCTGGAATAAGTAAGGTGTCACCCACAGTCTTATACCAATTAGATACAACTAAGTTTTCATCAGTTACCTTAACGTAACTACCAGGTATCTCTAAAGTCGGTTCGTCTAATCTATACTCAACAGTTCCAATCTCTGGAACGTCTTTAAATCTAACTTTTTTTGTGTTGTAACTTACGTCACTAAACACATTACCTTTTGAATCTAATCTTTCAACGAAATATTCAACAGTAAAAGAATCCATCATAGGCTCAATCAATATTGATTTGATAACGCCCCTTCTCTTGTCAGTGCTTATTTTAGTTTTTTTCAAAACAATGCCTGTCGCAGCACTGCTTAACTCTTTATATTTCATAAGTTATATATTTTTAATTAAAACGTAGTTAATCACCACATCATCAATTAGTAAGGTTGTTGTTTGTGTGTACATGCTATATAGCTATTATTATTCCTATTACCATAATGCTAGGATATTAGATGCACCAGTTCCTGTAGCAAATACTCTAACAACTTGAACTGGTAGAAAAGTTCCATTCGCAATATTTACGAAAGTAATATCGTCTCCTGCTGCAGTCCTAACCTTTAAAGTTCCTCCTGTTCCAACGTATAATACGTTTCCGTTGTTTCCTAATCCACTTGCATTAGCAGGATTAGGTATGTCTGTTGTATCGTTAGGAACAACTGCTGCTGCCCTTGATGCTTGTAATTTTTGATATGCCATTGTTTTATTTTTTATACGGGAAAGCCCTGTTTAATGTATCTTGTCTTTTGTTGCATCCGCAGTCCTTACCTACTGCCTGGGAAACCTTATCCACAACCTTTTTTATTCCTGTTGCTTTTGTTATTTTAGCAACCGTGTCTCCTAATCCTTTTGATTTCATATTACTTTTTTACAAATATACTAATATTATTTTTTAGATTTTGCTCCTGAGCATTTCCACCTTTTACGAGACAAGTTGTTTGGGGTGTTAGGATTGTTTTGTTTTTTCTTAGACAACCTCTTCTTTATACCCAAGCTTCTTGCACAATAACTGTCGCCCTTAGATGTCCCTGGTTTAACCCTCGGCCCGCCACCTTTTGCATTACCTGCCTGTCCGTAGCTAACCTTTTTACCTGACTTAGTTACCTTTACTTTTGCTTTACCTGCTCTTGGCTTTACCATAATCTACTTCTTTTTACCACACTTACTCATGTAAGCTGATTTCATAATCGTCTTCTGAGATGGTAGTCCTAGCTTTTCAGGCGAACCTATCTTATTGATAGCCGCACTAAAATAAGGTTTTATTGTTTTTTTCATATTACTTCTTTTTTTTCATAGACATCTCTATCATATCACCCATCATATCGCCTTTCATTACACCTCGAGCAATCATGGAAACCTTCTTAGATTCTTTTCTTTCTTTCTTGGCTTGAACCGCCATCTGAATAGCTGTCATCCCATTTGGTATTCTTACTTTCTTATCCATAGTTATTTTTTTTTATTATATCTTCTTTTTTGCTCAGACTTTATCATCCTTATTTTTGAATTTATAACATTACTGTGTTTAGGATCACTCATTTTTCTTAGCTTATCAATCTTTTTAGATAATCCTTGATTTGTAAGTTTTGGCAATTCTCTTCTAGCCCATGAAGCACTATCAGACTTGTCAGATATAGGATACACTTTGTTAATACCTTCAGCTTGCTCTTTTTCTTTTGTCTTTTTACCCTTCTTTTTATCTCCAGGACCTTCGTCAAATGTAGAAATACCTAGTGGATTTTTTAAATCTCTCATAATAGTTTTTATTTTTTTTTCTTTTTACCTCTAGCTTTTTTATCTCCCTTTGTATCGTTAGTATCACCCCTGTTTTTACTCTGAGGTCTTAAGGTTACCTTTCCGTTGCTCTTGTGAGAAACATCCTTCTTATCGCCATTGCCATAAGTTCCCATCTTCCTGTTTAACTTAACAAGCTCAGATCTCCTCTTTATTTCACTAGGTCTTTTGTTGTATTTCTTTTGATACGCGTTCTTTTTCTTCCTTGCTTCAGGATTATCTTTATAATATTGTGCTGTTCTTCCTAATGCCATTTAAAATGTTTGTATCTTTGATTGCAAAGTTACAAAAATAAAATTTAATGATAGATTATAAAGATAGGCCTGAAGAATACGACTATTTAAAATACTACACAGTAGTACACAGGTATTTTAGGAAAAAATATGAACTAACGAGAGAAGAACTAGATTTAATTCTTTTTCTTATGTCAGAACGTATTTTTAACAAGAGAAAATTCCAAGAATTTAACGAATTACTGATGTGGGACAGGAAAAGATTCGATAATATGCTGGATAACGGGTGGATATCCATATTTAGAGCCCCGAGTGACGGAATAAGTGCAAGATACGAGCTGTCTTATAAGGCTAGACGAATGGTGCGTCAGCTATATAAAACTATTATAAACAAAGAAATCCCTCAGTTGCCTGAGAGAAATCCAATGTTTAAAAAAGAAGTAGGTTTTTCAGATAAGGTTTACAGAAACTTTATTAAAAAAATGAATAAAGAGACTAGAACAATCCGTAGGAAGTCTAAATAACTACCACCACATTCCCCTCCTGTATGATAGTATACGATTCATCGTTTATCATCATCGTGAACCCAGAGTTTTTATCGTAATATATAACATCTTCTGATTTTATTACGTTAACATCTGATCCAGGTTCAATAACCCTACCTTTTTTATACCTCATCGCAGATACATCATCCGCAGATAACAACAATCCAGAGGAGGTTTCTATTTCCTCCTCTATAGTTTTTATTACAATATACTTTCCTATTGGTTTCATATTACATTCATTATTATAGGAGCATACGCCCCAATACATTTTTTTAATATATATCTATTCAGATAATCTACAGACTCATTGTACATCATTCCATTCTTCATGAGGGTCTCTACTATTCTATCGAACGAGTAAACAAACTTACCGTTGTTTTCGTCAAATCC
>Ga0307488_10005841_pt1 | contig 10161 bp, 11 predicted proteins | sample SB02metaG_FD_202248 | JGI IMG/M metagenome (GOLD analysis project Ga0307488, IMG submission 202248) | Sea-ice brine microbial communities from Beaufort Sea near Barrow, Alaska, United States - SB 0.2 | ecosystem: Environmental > Aquatic > Marine > Coastal | place: USA: Alaska | collected...
GATGGAGAGTTTTATGCTTACACTGATTGGTCGTACCGTGATGATATCAGTTTCTTCTTATATAATTCTGTCGAGTTTACCGGCGAATCATTGTTAGAAGGTGGTGTCCGTACCGGTTATCAGTGGAATGGTAATGATAAGGAATATGACGTCGCTTTATTTGTCAGAAATATTACTGATGAACAACAAGCCATTGGTGCTGTTGACTTTACTAACAATACTGCGATTGTCAATGAAGAGCGTTTTTATGGCGTTGAATTTAAAGTTGATTTCTTCTAAATAGCTAATGAATAAATAGTAAAAATAAAAAGGGTTAGCAAATGGCTAACCCTTTTTTTGTTGAATAAAACGGTATTTCAAGGATTATAGTAGGCTTTCTAGCGTTAATTTCATCATGTCTTTAAAGGTTGTTTCACGTTCATCAGCTGTTGTCTGTTCGCCTGTTTTAATATGATCGCTCACAGTTAATACCGTCAATGCTTTTTTACCGTATTCAGCCGCTACCCCATAAAGACCTGCAGCTTCCATTTCAACCGCTAAAATGCCATATTTTTCCATAGTTGCAAACATTTCAGGCTGCGGTGTGTAAAATAAATCTGCAGTAAATATGTTGCCAACTCTTACGTCTTGATTTAATCGTTCAGCAGTATCAACGACACTTTTTAACAGTGAAAAATCAGCGCAGGCAGCGAAGTCAACATGGTTAAAACGTTGTCTATTAACGTTTGAGTCGGTACTTGCCGCCATACCAATAACGATATCGCGAACGTTAATATCATCACGAACTGCGCCACAAGAGCCGATACGAATAATACTTTCAACACCGTAATCTTTATAAAGCTCTGTAGCATATATAGAAACACTTGGGATACCCATACCTGAGCCCATCACTGATATGGGTTGGCTTTTATAGGTACCAGTGTAGCCATACATATTACGTACTCGCGTAACGCATTTAGCGTTATCTAGAAAATTATCAGCAATGTATTTTGCTCTTAATGGATCGCCCGGCATTAAGACAATTTTGGCAAAGTCGCCTAATTCGGCTTCAATATGAGGTGTTGGCATAAGAGTTAACCTTTTGTAGTGATACCAATATAATTATTTAATTTATTGGTTATTAAGTATAACTCAGTAAGTTTCTAGCCAGAAATGTTGTTATTAAAAAGCTATCAAGGGTGTTTTACTGAAAATTTTGTATTGTTTTATCTATTAGCGCTTTAGTTGAAGAAATATTCATAGGCGCTAATAATCAAATCAAGTGAAGAATCGAGCAATTATCCACTGGTAACCAAGACCCCCAGCATAAATCCCAAATATTCCGATAATACCTGAAAGTACAGGGGGGGCTGGCAATGGCAGTTTGAATAAAGAAAATATAACGCCAACTAAAATACCAGTAGCAAGCGAGGCGAGTATCTCCATAAATGTAGCTCCTTTTTTAAATTATTATGTTTAATCAGCGTTTTATTTTTTTATATTACGTAAATCTTTTTTTTCTTTATTTGATAAAAAACTCATTGCTATCGCGTTATTTTGCAATTGAGATATTTGTTTTTTGTTGAGCTTAAGTAAGTCAGTGGCAAGGTTGAATTCGTCCATCAGTTCTATATTTTGAACAGCTGGGTCATCGGTATTAAGACAAACAGTGAGTCCATTCGCTAGAAAGGTTTTAACTGGATGTTTTATTAGGTCTTTTATTGTCCCTGTTTGATAATTTGAAGTGAGGCAAGATTCGAGACTAATATTGTTGTTTTTCATATAAGCCATTAACGTTGGCTCTTGCGCACAAGCAACACCATGACCAATACGTGTTGCACCAAGTTTTTCAATAGCATGCCAAACACTTTCAGGCCCGGCAGCTTCTCCTGCGTGAATGGTGACTTGTAAACCCGCATCCCGTACTTTTTTAAAGTGGCTTTCAAATAGTTGCCCTGGAAAGTTGTATTCGTCACCGGCAAGGTCTACGGCAACTAAATCGTCTTTGAATTGCAGTAACGCATCACACTCTATATGACAATTTCCGACCCCAAAAGTACGACTAAGAATACCAATGAGATTAACTTGAGTTGCAAAGGTATTGCGGCCAATGTTGACCCCTTCAATAATCGCTTCAACAACCCCTTCAATGGGAAGTTGATGAGCCATCGCCATATAAAAAGGAGAAAACCTTAGTTCGGCATAATCAATATTTGCAAGATAAGCATCTTCAACATTTTCATAGGCAATGCGTTTCACGTCATCTAATGATGAGATAACGTTAACTCCCCAATCTAATTTTTTCAAAAAGGCAAGTAAATTAGCCTCATTATTGGTTATTTGAATATGAGGAAGAAAATCTTCAAAGGTGTTTGCGGGTAACGTTATATTGTTAATCTCTGCTAATTGCCAAACAGTTTTTGGCCGAATATTACCATCCAAGTGCCGGTGAAGGTCTATGAGAGGAAGTTGCTGGTTGAGCATAAAAAAAGGTCTCCTGGTAATAAAAATCGTCACTAGAGTTGTTTTCACTAATAAACGAGAATGGTTAAGACTTATAATTATATTTTAACGCAAAAATGACAGTCTGTATTAAAGCATCAATTTTACTGATATAGGACAATGATCACTCAACAAGCGTGATATCTCTTTGGTGTATTTTTCTTTAAAGACTAACTGATTAAATGAATTGGCCTGATACATGTTTTTAGCCTTTGGGTTAAAGACAATATGGTCAATATAATCTTTATAATAGCCACTCCAACAATCAGAGTTAACACCTAGGGTTGGTGTCCATAGTGTCTGTTGTTCGTCGTCATCTAGAGCTTGCCACAATCCCTGTTCTTCTGAATATTTAAGCGAGATATCGTTAACAAAACGACGGTTAAAATCGCCCAAAACAAGATAAGCTTTATCTTCTTTCGCTTGTTGGTCTAGCCAATTTTCAAGTGGTTTAATTTGTTTACTTAAAATAGAACAGGCTTCTTTTCGCCTTATTTCTTTGGTCGAAGCATTCGCCATTAACTTAATACTCTTATCATCAAGGGGTTCATTAAAACAGCCTGACTTTAGATGCACTGCCAGCAATGTTAACTCTTTACCATTTCTTGAGAGACTGATGTCCATACCATGTCTGACATTATCAACATCTAATGCTTTATATTCTTGAGCGGTCACTGTTAATCCGGCTGATTTTTTAACTGCTACGCCAACGCGTTGTACCCACTCTCTTGTTGAAAAATAATAATTATAATTATCACCAAGAACTTTACGTGCCCATTCAGCACTTTCAACTTCTTGTAAGGCGATAACATCAGCATTAAGTTCTTTGGCATAATTTGCCAGTTGCTGATAATCAGAAGCTTTACGTTGGTTATATTCGTGAGAGCCTAACCATGCAATATTCCAAGAGGCTACTTTTAATTCTTGCGAATAACTTGCGTAAGTACTGAATAAACCAAATAGTAAAGTTGCGGTTGTTAATAATGGCTTTTGCATTAATACTTCTCTTTGTTAATTTCACCATAATAAGTGAAGACAGATATTTTTATTCTGTTGAAGGTGATCAAACCGAAAAATTTAATTCACTGAATAATTTACTTAACCATTCGGTCAAGAATTGATATAATTTGCAACATTACACTACTTTTACAGTAAGAAACAACCACTATGAATAAAAAATTTATTACCGCACAAGAATTGTTAGAGGATTCTTTTAGACTTGCCGCCAAAGTGTTTGAAGATGGTTTCACTCCGCAGTTTATCATTGGTATTTGGCGTGGGGGAGCACCTGTCGGGATTGCCGTACAAGAATACTTTGATTTTAAGAAAATAGAGACAGATCATATTGCAGTGCGAACGTCATCTTATTATGGTATTAATCAACAAAGCAAAGAGATTAAAGTGCATGGTTTACATTATATAATTGAAAATGCTAATGCTGAAGATGGTTTACTGATTGTTGATGATGTCTTTGATTCTGGCCGCAGTATTGAAGCACTGATTAAGCAACTTAAAAAGCTTAGCCGTAATAATATGCCAACAGATGTCCGTATTGCATGTCCGTGGTATAAGCCAAATAATAATACGGTTGATATTGTACCTGATTATTATGTTCATGAATCAGATGAATGGTTGGTCTTCCCGCATGAACTTTCTGGCTTAACGCAAAAAGAAATTGCTGAAGGAAAATCAGACTTAGCCAATATTTTAGCCTTATTAAAATAGCTTAAAGGGAATAGCTAATGAAAATAATGTTAATATTATTTACTTTTCTTATTGTCACAAAGGTATTTGCTAATGATGTTCAGCCATTTACCTTAAAAGGTAAATGGCTTGTTGAAACTAATGGCAAGGAAATGAACCACCCGCAAACCTCAGCACTTAAATTGTGGCGGGGCAAGTTATTATCGGTTTCTGACCGTTCAGCGCTTGAGTCTCAACAACAGCAGTTACATATTATTGATTCTTCTACAGGGATTGTTGCTAAAGAATCATTAACTATACATTTAGCTGAGAATGTTAAAAGCAGTTGCTTTTCAAAATATCTTGCTGGAAAACCAGACTTTGAAGCCTTAGTCGTTGCGCCCAATAATGATAGCGTTTTTTTCGTTGTGACCGAAGATGCCCGTCTATCGACGCTTTCATTGTCTTGCCAAAAACGTTTTGATAATACGGGCTCTACTGTCTATCCCTCACTTTTAGTCCGTTTAGAGCTTATTGAAAAAAATATATTGTTAATGACAGATGTCCGTCCTATTCAGTTTGACACCAACTTTAATATTGGTAACTTTCCTAATGATGGTATTGAGGGGATGGCCTTTGGTCAAAACAATACCTTATATCTAGGATTAGAAAAAGACAGTAAGGGTAATGCTAGAATTTTCTCAATACCCATAACAAATGATTTCTGGCAGTTAACCGATTTCATTCAACTGTCAGATACTCAAGTTTCCTTGCCAAAGTTTGTCGGCGGTCGGCATCCAATAAATGGTATGGATTATTTACCTGTTAAAGACCATGCAGGCTATTTAGTTGCTGCAGCCAGAAACGATGATCAATTGTGGCTTATTGATTTATCAAACAAAAAACCGACTATAGTTATCTCAATGAAATTTTTAGCCCCTGTTGATACTAAAAACAAGCAATGCGGTAATAGTGGTTGGGAGCTAATCAAACACACTTCTTTGGAGGGAATAGCGATAGATAATCAAACCATCTGGATGATTAACGATCCTTGGACTGAGTACTACCTTGATAATGTGATATGTGAATCAAATCGTGATAAATATCAGCGTCTATCGCCACTGTTGTTCTCGTTACCCATTTCAAAAATTTTGTTTGAATAAACGGGCCAAAGTTATCTCTTACTAAGACTTTTAGTTTGCTTGGTTAATAACTGTTTTGTGGCTCTTTGACCAAAACTTTTTGGTAAATACTCTAGAGATAAGCCTTGTTTTTCTCTCTAGATTGACAGGTTTTATTTGATGAGATTTAGTGCATCATTACCTTGTTATACTTAAGGTTTTGCAAGAATATTTTGCTTTGTCACCTATATATATTGACTATCAGTTTTAACGAACAATAAGTGGTATAGCCAGCATAATAAAGTGAATTTTGATAAGTTATGGATCAGTTAATAGAGGTTACATTGACTAAATGGCAGAACATGCTAGCGATTTCATCGAAAGATTGTTAGCCTTTAATATAAGCGTTAGAAAGCATAGGTAGTAGGTGTATGAATATTAAGGGTTTTTCATTAGTATGGCGATGGACTAAATCTTCTTATGCTAAGTTACCTGAGCATGTCCTATGTGAACTCCATCCCTTAGATATTGAATCAGTGCAAAAACTGACCGCGGATAGACTCATCCATTTTCCTGTTGGTGCTACAAGATATAATTCTTCAGTTAATGATAAGTCTGCTCGTCAGTGGTTAAGGCAACTTTCAATAAGCTCTCAACGAGTTACTATTTTGTGGAATAAAGAGACGGCCATTACTCTCCCTTGGTTAGTCTTCTGTGAATACTGGGATGACTTTTGTTATCCCTCTAGTGATGATGCGGATTTATTCTTGGCAAGTGATCAACTTTTCTTACGTTGGAACCACTATGAAGTTTTTGAGCATGACCCAAGTGCTATCTGAGAAGTGGCTCAAGTGAAAAGTTTACTGTTACCTTTTCGTCTTACACCATCTTTAGCCGAAAATTCTCCGATTAATAGGACGTTATTTACCAATAAGTTTAACTTTTTTGCATCGACATTACTGCCATAACAAACGTACACTGGCCTTAATAGAACATAATGACAATGTCGTTGGCCTATACGATAACACTAGTGCTGTCGGTTCTCGACTCGCTGGACACAAGCAGGCTAATGGAAGCTCTGCAGGTGAAACATATTTGTATAAATTTGAATTTTAAGTTATTTGGAGGTTTGTATGGTAGAAGTTTTTAGCCAGAGCATGATAGATAGTGCGATAAAAGAACTTAATAAAGGCTCTGATAAATTCTGGAGCATTGAGGACGGAAAATTGTACCGAGAATTTAAGTTTTCTGACTTTGTCTCAGCATTTGGTTTTATGACAAAAGTAGCAATACTTGCAGAAAAGGCTAATCACCATCCTGAGTGGTCTAACGTATACAGTAAAGTGGTGATAAGCTTAATAACACATGAGGTCGGTGGTTTAACCAACAGAGATTTTGACTTAGCGCAAAAAATATCAAGTTCAACTTAATAAGCTCTATCTACGAATGCGTTAATCTGTGGAGATGTTTGTAAATAAAATAAAAAGCGACAAATAATTGCGCTGTTATGCTGGTGTTATGCAGATTAACAGCGCTAACAAGTTTCGCGTTAAGTTCTAAATGAAGTATGCTTAGTAGGTAAAACTACCTTATCAATAAAATAAAGGAAATTATAATGTCTAAAGGCCAAGATTCAAAAAAAGCAGATAAAAAGAAACCGGCAAAAACAATGAAAGAAAAACGAAGTGATAAAAAGGATAAAAAGGCTAATAAATAATAAGTCGATTGGTTGAGTAAAAAATTCTTACAGTGAATACAATTAAAGCCTAATCATTGACGTCAGGCTAGGTACTAGTCATGAGCTAGCAACTAGGTTGAACTAATGGTTTTTTGAGTAAAAATAAAACGTAACATGACAAGCTTATAAGAAGGACTAAAAACGTTGTGTTTTTTTGTCCTTTAACATTTCAACAAAAAATTTACAGGCTATTATTGGGCTTTAGCTTTGTATTAGTCATAAATCAAAGGTAGTAAAAACAATGACAATGGATGAATCTATAAATGTATTTGGTGAAAAACTAGAAATATGTGGAGCAGATCCAATTACTGGATTCTACCGAGATAATAAGTGTAATACCTGTAAAGGTGATTTTGGTTCTCATACCGTTTGTATCGAAACTTCAGAGGATTTTTTAGAATACACAAGATCTAGAGGGAATGATCTGTCTACTCCTGTACCTGAGTTTGATTTTAAAGGGCTAGAGCCAGGAGATAGCTGGTGTGTATGTGCTGCGCGATGGTTGGAGGCAGAAGAAAAAAATATGGCTCCAAGACTACATCTTAAAAGTACACATATAAAAGCTTTGGAGATTATACCAATGGCGCTGCTTAAAAAATATGCGGTAGACTTAAACTAGCTATATATCAATTCAAGAGGACACTTTTATGGTGTCAAAATTATCAATTCGTCAAGTAAAAGAATCCGACTTAGAGAGGTGCTTTGAAATAGAGTTAGCTTCTTATGCGGGAGATGAAGCAGCGTCAAAAGATAAAATTCTAACGCGTATTCAAAGGTATCCAGAAGGTTTCATTGTCTTAGAAAATAAAGAAGAGATCGTTGGCTTTATAAACGCTGGTGCAACTCATGCCGTCGAATTGTCTGATGAAGAATTTAAAGAACTTGTTGGTCATGACTCGCAAGGTGAATATATTGTTATTATGTCGGTGGTAGTTCACCCTAAATATCAAGGTCAAAATATGGCTAATAAATTATTGGCTAGTTTCATTAATACTATGTCTCAGTTAGGTAAAACTGAAATATACTTAATATGCCAAACAGAATTAATACCTATGTATGCTAAGCATGGTTTTATTCATATGGGTGAATCAGACTCCTCTCATGGTGGCCTCAGTTGGCACGAGATGTCACTTTTGTTGCATGGCAGATAAAAAGGCACTTATATTGAATAACATCAGTTGGTTACTTTTAATTTTTTAACAATTATAACCAACTATTTTCCGCTTAGTGCCTTGTTATATTCGTCAATTATTCGATTGTGCTTTCGCTTACCTTAACTTCCGTTGTTATCACTTCTCCCCTCATTATATCTACTATATTAAAAGCAAATTAGAAAATTTTTCACTACAATTAATCTGGTCGAATTTAATAGGTACAGCTATTGTAAACCTGTAATAAACTGTTTCACAAATAGGTTTGTAAAGGCTAATACTATGATATGTTATACAATATAAAGTTTGACTGGTAACAATCATTTTCACTTGAAATAGGAGATAATCGATGACTCAAAAAAAATGTCCGGTGATGCATGGCGGTGCTACAGAGAGTAGTATGTCGAACATGGCATGGTGGCCTAAGGCGCTTAACCTTGATATTCTTAACCAACACGATAGTAAAACAAGCCCCATGGGTTCTGACTTTAATTATCAAGAAGAAGTCAGTAAACTCGACGTTACAGCCTTCAAGAAAGACCTTCACGCGCTGATGACAGACAGTCAAAAATGGTGGCCAGCTGATTGGGGCCATTATGGGGGTCTAATGATCCGTATGACATGGCATGCTGCTGGTAGTTATCGTATTGCTGACGGTCGAGGTGGCGCTGGTACCGGTAATCAACGCTTTGCACCGATGAACTCCTGGCCAGATAATGTCAATCTGGACAAGGCACGACGTTTGCTTTGGCCTATTAAGAAAAAGTATGGCAACAGACTTAGCTGGGCTGATTTGATTGCTTATGCTGGAACCATCGCCTATGAATCCATGGGCTTAAAAACCTTTGGCTTCGCTTTTGGACGCGAAGATATCTGGCATCCGGAAAAAGATATCTACTGGGGACCAGAAAAAGAGTGGCTCGCAGATAGCGATGGCGCTAACAGCCGGTATTCTGGTGAGCGGGATCTTGATAATCCTTTGGCAGCAGTAACTATGGGCCTGATTTATGTCAACCCAGAAGGCGTAGATGGTAACCCCGATCCACTTAAAACGGCTGAAGATATACGTGTTACCTTTTCTCGTATGGCGATGAACGACGAGGAAACTGTGGCACTTACCGCTGGTGGCCATACCGTGGGCAAGTGCCATGGAAACGGCGACGCCGACTTACTCGGTTCAGAGCCAGAGGCTGCTGATATTGAAGAGCAGGGCTTTGGCTGGAACAATAATACTAAGCGTGGTGTTGGCAATGATACTGTCTCCAGTGGGATTGAAGGCGCATGGACAACTCATCCCACCCAATGGGATAACGGCTACTTTTACCTACTACTTAACTATGAATGGGAATTAAAGAAAAGTCCTGCCGGTGCGTGGCAATGGGAACCTATCAATATTAAAGAAGAAGACAAACCCATTGATGTAGAAGACCCGTCGGTCCGTCACAACCCGATTATGACGGATGCCGATATGGCCATGAAGATGGATCCGGAATATCGCAAAATTTCAGAGCGTTATTACAAAGACCCAGAGCATTTCTCTGACGCCTTCGCACGAGCATGGTTCAAACTGACGCATCGCGATATGGGACCAAAAGCCCGTTACATTGGTCCCGATGTGCCAGCCGGTGATCTTATTTGGCAAGATCCGGTGCCTGAAGGAAGTAATGACTACGATGTTCAGTCGGTTAAAGATAAGATTTATGCCAGTGAGTTGAGTATTGGTGAAATGGTGGCCACTGCATGGGATAGTGCAAGAACTTTCCGTGGTTCAGACATGCGGGGTGGCGCCAACGGTGCGCGCATTCGTCTGGCTCCATTAAAAGATTGGCAAGGCAACGAACCCAAGCGTTTGAGTAAGGTGTTAGCTGTTCTCGAACCTATTGCAGCTGAAAGTGGCGCAAGCATCGCAGATGTGATCGTCCTGGCAGGTAGTGTCGGTGTTGAGCAAGCGGCAAAAGCGGTTGGCTTTGATATTACTGTTCCGTTT
>Ga0307488_10005843_pt1 | contig 10159 bp, 17 predicted proteins | sample SB02metaG_FD_202248 | JGI IMG/M metagenome (GOLD analysis project Ga0307488, IMG submission 202248) | Sea-ice brine microbial communities from Beaufort Sea near Barrow, Alaska, United States - SB 0.2 | ecosystem: Environmental > Aquatic > Marine > Coastal | place: USA: Alaska | collected...
AGGAGGAGAAGGAGGAGGAGGAGGAGGAGGAGGAGGAGGAGGAGGATGAGGAGGAGGAGGAGGAGGAGGGGAGGAGGAGGAGGAGGAGATGCCACGATGGTCGATTTTTTTCAATTACCCCCCCTGCCAGGTCCTGCTGGCGCACGGTGGCGTTCTCGGCCTGGGTCTTGAGCTTGTTGAGGATGTCGCGCTCGCGCATCAGCTCGTCCTGCTTCTTGCGCTCCAGCTCTGACTGCTTGCGCGCCGACAAGCAGGTTCACAAATATGCACTGGAGCCGAGATCGGAGCATGACTTACCGTTACCTTGAAGATGAACGATCACACCGACTTGCGCGCACACGAGTTGGAGGAGTCGGAGGAGTAGGGGATGAAAAAACGGTCGAGTTTGTGTTCCCAATCAATGAATAACCCCCTTGCCAGATCGATGGAGCGCTCGAGGTCGCCGATCTGGCGCTTGAGGTCGTCCCGCACCTTCTCCGTGTCCATCTTCTGCTTCTCCACCATGTAGCGGCGCAAGTTGAAATTGAAAGCAAGACTTGAAAGCAGCTCATCATATTCGAGTTTCAAGCGCTTAGTTCCAGGCGCTTTCAGCGTGAGTCAACCAGCACTGCCCTACCACGATCTTGAGCTTGTTGAGCGTGTTCTCGCGGATCTTGTTGACGCGCATAGCCTCCAACTTGATCTGCTGAATCTCGTCCTCCTTCACCTCCGTTCAGGGCCAGCTCATAGAGCGATCACCACGTCATCAGATGCCAATTTGTCTCATAACATGCGGTTTCACAATGTCATAGGTGACGAGGCAAGCACTGTTGTACCATGCGGTTGATGACGCGGCAAGCACCAGTACCCTCTATGGAGGATGACCTCTACGGCGAGCACCACTTCACTACACAGGGTGTATGACGTTGCGAGCACTGGAACACTGTGCATGTGACCCCACCTTGAGCTCGACCTGCTTCTGACTGTTCTCGGCCAGCAGCTGCGTGTTGGTGTGTATCTGCTCCTCCAGGTCCCGGTGCAGCTTCTGCACCTTCTCGTTCAAACCGTTGTGTACCGCCGTGAGTTGAAATTGACAATACAATTTGAAAGCGGTGCATCCACAGCCACGTTTTAGCTATTTATATCGCTGTAATTCAGCGCGGTCAACTGGGGGTCAACAAGGGTCAACCCGGGGTCAACCCGGGGTCAACCTTGGTTCAATTCGGGGGGGCTCAAGCTGCAGCGCCATACCGTTGTACTCCTTCTGAGCGCGCTCCGTGGCCGCGCGCTGCTCCTTCAGCATCGCCTCCAGTCGCGCCACCTAGGTTTAGGGTTTAGGGTTTAGGGTTTAGGGTTTAGGGTTTAGGGTTTAGGGTTTAGGGTTCGCTGGCCACATCATAGAATGTCCTTCTTGTTTTACTAACGTTCATCCAGCCCCAGGCGCTTCACATGGTGAGCATTACCCAACCCCTTCCGCAGACCCTACGGTCTGGAAGGGGACGGACCCTAAGGTCTGCAAGGGTTCAAGGCCTAGGATGCCATTTCACAAAACAGATGAGGGTTAAACATGCAGTGGATGATGTGGCAAGAAGCACCGGTACACCGCATGTATTCGTCCCCGCCTGGTCCTCCCCTTGGCTGATGGTGTGCTGCTTGGCCTTGATCTCGTGCGCGCGATTCTCCAAAGTCTGCTTCAGCTCTTTCATCTCCTTTTCCATCCGCTCCTTTTTTCTCATCTCCCGCTCAGAGTCCGCCTTTTTACCCGCCACGGAATCCTTCAGCGCCGCGATTTCACCCGGGAGTTAAAGCCCAGTACATAACACTCGCCAAGTCAAAGGATGCCACAGGGTCACGGAGTTGTCACAGGGATGTCACAAGGATATCACCGGGATGTCACGGAGTCATTGGACGTCATGGATTCAGACGCAAACGCGGGGGATGGTATGACAAAGTGCGTGAAACCACTTAGACACTTAGCAACAAGTAGTACTAAGTAGTCCAATGGAGCGTTCTGATTGGTCGAGCGGGCACTAAGTAGCACTAAGTAGCACTAAGTCTTACTAAGTGTCTAAGTGGTTTCACGCACTTTGTCATAGCAACTGATAGTAAACTGGAGTTCGGTGATTTGGCCCAAAGTCAAATGACTTTTGGTCAAAATCACCAAACACCAACCTACCACGGGTGGTACGAGATACTACAAATAGCACGCTTCACAGACTAGGCACTATGGGCAGCAAGGGTGCGCGGGCAGGACCCGCACGTGGAAGCCCGGTAGGGTTTAGGGTTTAGGGTTTAGGGTTTAGGGTTTAGGGTTTAGGGTTTAGGGTTTAGGGTAGCACCCGCACCTGGAAGCCCGGTATGGGCTGCGCGCCGTCACCCACCACCACGTCCACGTTGTAGCGGCGCAAGTTGAATTTGAAAGCAACGTTTGAAAGCGGTTCATCATACCATAGTATCAAGCGCTGAAAGCACAGGCGCTTTCAACACGGGTTTTGATACTGTCAACCTGCACCGCCCCACCACGTACTGCAAACCCGACTCCGTCGTCACCCGCTCCGCCAACCACGGTCTGCCGTACATTAATCGCTACGTCATAGGCACTCCGATTAACTCAAGAGACGAGGGTTCAACACGCGGCTGACGACGTGGCACGCAACATCGTACATTGCTCGCTGCGTCATAGGCACTCCGTTTAACTCAAGAAATGAAGGTTCAACACGCGCCTGACGACGTGGCACGCAACATCGTACATTGCTCGCTACGTCATAGGCACTCCGTTTACCTCACGAAACGAGGGTCCAACACGCGTCTGATGACGGGGCAAGCAGCATCTGCCGTGCCCGTGCCCTACCGCGTCAGCGATGAAGGCCTCGCACTCCGCGTTGCACAGCAGCTTCACGTTGGCGGCGTCCTCCCACACCGAGGGGCTATCTGCAATAACTCGCCACGTCATAGGATTCCCAATAACTCAAGACACTAGGGTTCAAGATGCGTGTCGATGACGTGGCGGGCAAAGTCTACCAGGCAGGCCCTTACCTCCGGCAGCCCTTTTGGTGTCTCGGAGTCAGCCAGGGCGGGTGACGCCACGGTGAAGGCGGCCAGTGCGGCGCCCTTCAAGAGCGCATCGCGCCGCGACTTCGCGGCCTGCTGCGGCGCTGCGGTCGCCTGTGTGGTGACGCGGCGGGCCACCTTGGCGGCAGCGGGGCGCGCGAGGGGGGCGCGGAGCCCGGGGGTGGAGGCGAGGGCAGAGCAGGCCATCGTAATCGTTGATGTCAAACTATTGGTTGGTGGACGGCGAGTGAGGTGAAGTGGGGCCAGCACACTCGGGTGTTGACGGACGGTTGCTGAGCTTCCGAAGATTCGTCGCCTCGAGGGTCTACAGAGGCTCTCGCGCGTGTGTCAATGGCACTCAAGCGGCGCCCACCCGAGTTCTCTCCTCCCTGACGCCGGCCACGTGTGCACAGTAGACCCTATCCATTCCGGTCGGCCGGGCTTGAGGGCTGTCCGAAAACCAACTGATTTGGAAGGAGGGCGGAGGGAGAAAAAGTTGAGAAAATGAACCTCTACCTGCGCTCCGTACCGCGGGGCCACAGCGCAACACGGCAGGGCAAGACGCGTGTAGGTCGCGCGACACACGTGACGGGCTGGCGTCTCGCCGCGTCCAATAGCTGAATAGCCTCCCGCGAGGTAGTCTTCGGACGGCTATCGTGCGCCTCTGAACAAACAGATTTGAGGAGCTGTCCGTTGCGCGTTGGAGCCCGTCGGTTGAGCTCGGCGCGGTCCCGGGGCCCGCAGCTCCACACCACGGCGGACGCTGGCGCGGAAGGCAACCCGGGGCGGGATGGGCACCAACACCAGGTGCGTCACTTCGTCGGCGTGTCGGCCAACCGAAACCCGCGCGTCATTGCGCCGCACGCACCCTGCGGCGCAGATCCCACCACCGCCCTTTCCCGGTTCGCCTCGAGCCAGCCAGGGGGGTGCCCTCTGCAGTCTGTTGAATGGACGACATGACTGACGCCCACGGCCACCGCACACAGACCGCGGTTCGGCGAGGCCGCATCGGCGGAGATGAGCGGTGCGCGGGACCCGGAGTCGCAGGAGCGCGACAACGACACGGCGATCAACCACATGAGCGACCGCGTGGCGATGCTGAAGAAGATCACGAGTGACATCCACGGCGAGGCAGAGAGCCACCACCGGCTGCTGGACGGCGGGGCCCGGGATGCCGCGTACCTCCCCTCACATTGATCTCGCTGCTAGTCCCCTTTGCAGTTCGACTTGAGCTGGTGTGCCCCTTGACCCCACTTGTGTCAAATCCCAGTTGACACCTCGAAGGAGCGCGAGTTGAGTTGGGAAGGGAACGAGTGTCAGGCCAGGGAGGAGGATGCGGCGAGTGTGTATGGGTACACTGGTACACTTCGCGCCTTAAAACTGCCAGCCGCCACGCTTGTGGGTCCCCCCCTGCCCTCACCTTCACTGCAGTCATCCCTGCTGATCACCTCGAAGTCGCTCAAGTTCACGTGAAGTTCCCACGAGCGATTCCGGCCCTGCTGCGCGGGATCTCGGACAACATGGGCGGCGTGAGCGGGATGCTGGGCAGGGCCTTACACTCGTCCACTTCTCAGCTCAACCTGAGCCGTTCATGACACAACATACACCCTGAACACCCCCTGATACTCCTTAATACCCCTTGACACCTCCCAAACTACCCCTAATCAACCCCTTAATGCACCCCTATTCCACACAGTGCGCTTAAGTTGAGCCGAAAAGTGGACGAGTGTAAGCCCCTGATGCTGGGGCAGACGATGGGCCACTTCAACAAAACCTTCGTGGACAACAAGAACGGCCGCCAGTTTTGTTACATGGTGGGCGGCCTCGTGGCCGTCATCTACCTCTTGTATTACATGATCGCCGGGTGACCCGGCGTCGACACAGCTGGCGGCGGGCGGGGCCCAGAGCGCTTCATAAAAGGTTAGTATACCCCGCCATCGGGGTCGCATCGATAGACAGAGAAGGGCTGTGTCATGAAAGAGAAGGGCTATCATGTATCATTGGTTCGTTGGCAGGAACGCGCGTGCGCTCGTCACAGCATCCGTGTTCAGACCGCCGTCATCATAACAGGCAGTCATCCGGCAGCACACTGTAGGGGGCTATGGGGTTTGGTACTCGTACGGCAGTGCGGCGTCCCGCGCGCGCTGCTCCTCCTGGCGGCGCCGCGCCACCACCATGGGCCACGTCCACGCGGAGCCCTCGCCGCGCGGGTGCACCCCGAATCGCGCGCACGCGTCCGCGATCTCCCCCCCACACAGGGTCACCAATCAGTCTACAGATGTCCAGTAAATGACCCAGAAGTCGCCTTGTTCTGTACTCAACGTGTCGTTGGTAGTATATTTGGTGTTTGTTCTGTGCTCTGATTCTCTTGTTAGTTGCACCCGGGCCTCACCCAGCTGGTCGCTCTTGAACGCATCCGGGTGCATGAGCGCGCCCGGCACCAGCGCCTGCAGCACGTGGTTGGCGACGGCGCGCTCGTCCACGAGGTCCAGGTCGGCGGTGGCGGCGGCGGCTGCCTGGAGAGCATCACGGATCCCACTGCTTGCGTCACTTGCCTCACTCGAGGCCGCGGACCGCCCGGAGCCGGCGCCGAAGATGGCGGCGGAGACGGAGCCGAGCCCAGGGCTGAAGGAGCCGGCGGGCGGACCGCCATCGTCTGCTGCGGCCGCCATGGGCAGTGGCGGGTTGAAGGTGGGCGCGGTCGTGCTGGAGGTCCGGGCCGCCTGTCCGCCCAACCAGCAGTCGTCGTACGCCGTCTCGTACGCCCACACCACCGCTATCATCTCGTCCGCGGAGAACTCCGTGGCGTGGCGCCGCACTGGCAGCGAGAGCGCCTTCAGCGCGCGGCGCGCGCACTTGCGGAGGTGCCCGTCGTGCTCGAGCGCGAGCGCCCGCGGCATCTCGGCGAAGGACCAGACGATGAGCGCCAGCTCGCCGGCGTCGATGCGGTCACTGCCGCCAGAGTCGTGGGACCGCCGCAAGCAACACGTGATTAGTCAACCAGGTGACTATGCCTCGTGTCCACCTTGACCGCAGTGTTTGTGTACCTTGCGCAGTGAACACCTCAGAATATCTAGCGCGCCTAGCAAGTCCCGTACAACGACAGGGGCGCCGTTTACTTATCAGCACAATGAATTTTTGTAAGAAACAACTGTGGAGCTTTGTTCGGTGAGTGAAATGCCAATACTTGTACGTGGTGAACAGCCGATTCCCCCTGCCGGCTCCAGTCGTCCGTGTTAAAGAGCGTGGCGAGGTGCGCCAGCGACTTGGCCGTGAGCACCCGGTCCTCCGCCGCCGCCGGCTCCACGGCCGCCGGCAGCGACACCAGCGCGAACGCCAGGTGCACCACGTCCATCACGGCGAACCCGCGCGGGACCTTGAAGGGGTCACGCCGCGGCTTGTCGCCCGGCCGCCGCTTCGGCGCGGGGGCGAGCTTGGAGCGGGAGGAGGCGTCGATGTAGAGCTTGTGAATCGGCGACAACGGGCCTGGGGCGCGGCTGCACACGGCGTCCAGGAGAACACGCCCGGGTTCCGCCTTGAGGTCGCACCCCGCGCGCGCGCAGGCGTACGCGGCGTCGGAGGCGTCCGAGGCGGTCAGGTCGCCCGCGCGGCCCGCGAGGGCGGCGCACACCTCGGTGTTGGTTGGGGCGCGGGAGTCGGGCGCGGGAGTCGGGCTTGGAGCGCCACCAGCCCACCCCGGCGCGGGCTCCTCGTCTCGGCTGCTGGAGGTGTCGTCGAGCACGAACAAGACGGGTTGCATGGGCTGGTCCACCGCCGTGCCCGGCGCGGGGTTCTCCTTGGAGGACTGCGAGTGCAGCGAGCGGGCGATGACCGCGTCGACGAGGTCGCAGGTCGGGAGCGCGGACGCATCGGGCGGGCGGCGCGCGGCAGCGGAGACCACCTGTGCCGCCTGCGGGCGTTGTGCGAGCACTGGAAGCTTTCGCTTTCTAGGAAAGTTTGAACCGCCGCCTGCAAGGTCCGACGAGCGTCCGCGGCGAGTCGCCAGCCCCGACAGACGTGCGCCGCCGTACGCGGCGAGCGACGCCATCGCTCGGGCCCGGGGTCGTGCGGCGGTGGGGAGGGCGAAGTGGACGACGGGCCCACAGCTGCGCTTGTGAACTAGTCTTATGTCAGATATTTCTTGTGCTCAGCCAATCAGCGCTTTACAGCAACAGCGAGATTCGCCACGTGGCAGCCAGACGCCATCTACGAAGGTAAGTGCTGAGCTATGATACAGCTGGACATTGAAGGTGAGGCTCAGAGATCGAGAGAGAGAGGACAAGTCCCGGAACGAGGAAAGGCCCGAGGGCTGCTCGGCTCACAACTCTTCGCCCGTCACGCACAACGAACCACTATGGCGAGCACAACAAAGGAGGAGGGCGGCACGCGCGTGGTGTGCCGCGTGCGCCCGCGCTCCGTGGCCGAGGCAGCGCACGACAGCTGCGTCGCGGTCGACGGCACGGAGCTCCGCGTCGAGGGCCAGTCGTTCACTTTTGATGATGTTTTCGACAGTGGATCGACGCAGGACGATCTGTTGTCCTGTGTGCTGCCCACGCTGGAGGACGTGGTGCGCGGGGTCAACGGCGCGATACTCGCGTATGGCCAGAGCGGCGCCGGCAAGACGCACACCATGAACGGCGGCGGCGGCGGCGGCGGCGGCCAGGACGACCAAGACCTGGGGCTGATCCCGCGGGTGAGTGAGACCGCCGTACTTTTTAGGTGTCGGTCGCTCGTTGCGTGACGACTCTCACAGCTGTGTTTTACCCCTCTGCCGCAGGCGATAGCGCACCTGTCGAGCCACCGCGACGGGTGCGAGGCGGCGGGCGTGGACTGCCACCTGTCCCTCACCGCCGTGGAGCTGTACCAGGAGAAGCTGCGCGACCTCATGTGCCCCGCCTCGGCCGGCGGCCCTGGCGGCACCCACGCCTCGCTACAGGTCGTGGAGGACAAGCGCCGCGGCGTCTGGATGCGCGGCGCCACGGAGCTCAACGTGCGCGAGGGCGTGGACGTCGAGGCGCTGCTCGCGGCGGCCCAAGCGCGCCGCGCGACGGGTGCGTGCATCAGCGCCTCCGATACGCCGAGCGCCGTCTTCTTCTTGTGGGTAGTGGTGACGCCAGCTGTGTTTTCCCCCCTTATCGCAGGCTCCACCACGCTCAACTCGGACTCCTCTCGCTCGCATCTCATCATCATCCTGTGCCTGGAGACCGCAGCGCACGTCTCCAAGCTCTACCTTGTGGTTGGTCCCCAGGTTGACAGCACGCCCTGCCGCGTCGTCCACCGTTCAACCAGACTCCAACGTCCAACCCTCGTGTACTGTGTTGTAACGTCATCCTACAACGCAACGACTGGAGCCCGTTGGAGAGCATCATGTATATGACGGGCCCTGGCGCGGGGACCTCGCGGGGTGCGAGAAGGTGAAGCGATCCGACGCGAGCGGGTCTCGGCTGGACGAGGCGTGCGGCATCAACCGGTCGCTGAGCGCCCTCGGCAACGTGATCGCCGCGCTGACCGGGGCGGAGACGGCGGCGGAGCGCGCCGGGCACGGTGCGCCCTCACAGATGTTGCCACCCACCGCGCCTCGTCATACAACGCAATTGAGCCCTCGTTGCTTGAATCATACGGCGTCATACGGCGTGGCGAGCAATACATGCCGGTCCCTAGCGCGCGGCGCGTCCACCTTGAACCCGTCCGGCGCGGCCGTGCCAGCTGTCACCGCCGGGGGCACCACAGCTGGCGCCGCCGCCGCCGCCGCCGCCGCCGCGCACGTGCCGTACCGCGACAGCAAGCTCACGCGCGTGCTGCAGGAGGTAGGACCTGGCAGATATTACTCGTCACGTCACAGTATGTCATTTCGCTCTAGAGACGAGGGTTCAAAATGCGTTGAATGACGTGGCGGGCAATATCTGCCGGGCCCTAGCATGAGGCGTTGGGGGGCAACAGCCGCACCACGCTCGTCATGTGCCTCAGCCCCAGCGCCGTCAACGTGCAGGAGACGCTGTCCACGCTGCGCTTCGGCGCCCGCGCCAAGCGCATGGCGAGGCCGAGTTTAAATGAGTACACAATGCTCGCCACGTCATCCACAACGTTATGACCCTCGTTTATGCGGTCAAATGGCATCCTATGGCTCCGCGAACAGTATTTACCTGGCCTGATCAACATGTGACGTGGCGAGCGTCGTTAGCCTGCCCTTCGCGCGTGGTGACGCGCCCCGTGTGCAACACCATTGCCAGCGGCGGCGGGGCCGAGTTATTATTGCTCGCCACCGACGTCACCCAACACAGTTTGAATCCTCTTTTATCGAGTTAGATGACGTCCGATGACGTGGCGGGCAGCGTGCATCGGGCCCTGAGCGGCGGGATAAGCGAGGCGGCGGCGGCGGCGCTGCGCGGGGAGCTGGACGCCGTCCGCGCGCAGCTGGCGGCGGTAGGGCATCACAGATGTTGCTCGCCACATCATCAAACGCGGTTTGACCCTCGTTTCTTGACTTAAATTCTATCCCATGACGTGGCGAGCAACATCTGCGAGGCCCTGGGCGGCGGCGCACGCGGCGGCGACCGACCTGCGCGCTGACGTGGCGCTGCTGCAGCGCTCCGCCGCCGCCGGCCACATCATGCCGGCGAGTGCGGCGGCGCCCACGCCGGCGTTGGCGGCGGCGGCGGCGGAGCCTGATGGGCTCGCGGCGGGTGGGCGCGGGGTCGGGCTGGCCTACTCCTCACTGACACTCTCCCCCGCCAGCGCGTTCGCACTGGCGGCGCGGCACACGGGGTGGCATCCCGGGGCCTTCGATACGCGGCAGTCCGGGCCCGGAGCCGGCGGCAACGTCGTTGCCGCCACTGTGCTGTGGGTGACACTCTCTGTGCTGTACAGTGTGGTGGACATCACAGTGGCGTGAGCGAGAGAAAAAGAGAGAGACGCTTCCGCGTGATTGAGTAGGCACCAGGCGGTTGCCCTGCCCCCGTGGCGTGAGAGGGTGGCAGCTGTGAGACAGAGATATAACGTCCTGCTTTCGACCAGGGACCGAACACTGAAGCGTTACCTTCAAGGTATGATCGCTCTAGTAGCTACAAGCAAGAAGACACAGTCTGTAAGATTCAAGTATTACACAAAATATCACATTTAAGTTAAAAGG
>Ga0307488_10005844_pt1 | contig 10157 bp, 13 predicted proteins | sample SB02metaG_FD_202248 | JGI IMG/M metagenome (GOLD analysis project Ga0307488, IMG submission 202248) | Sea-ice brine microbial communities from Beaufort Sea near Barrow, Alaska, United States - SB 0.2 | ecosystem: Environmental > Aquatic > Marine > Coastal | place: USA: Alaska | collected...
AGAGGAGGAGGAGAGAAGGAGGAGGAGGAGGAGGAGGCGGAGGAGGAGGAGAAGGAGGAGGAGGAGCACAGGGGGAGCGGGTTGTTATTGGTCGGTCAGGCCTGAGCCGGTTCGTGCTGTGAGGGGGCAAGGGAGCTGGTCGGACATGGGCTGCAGGGATGAGCTGGTCGGACATGGGCTGCAGGGATGAGAGCCAATTCGTGCCGTATGAAAGGGCGGGCAGAGCGGCGTGGTCAATCGGACCTGAGCTGTTCCGTGTGATGTACAAGGCGGAGGAGCAGGAGAGGAGTTTGTTGTCGATCAGACGTGGGCTGGTTCGTGCTGTAAGGGGAGGAGGAGGAGGAGGAGGAGGAGGAGGAGGAGAGGGGGTATTTTCTGGCTGGCTTGGGTGAAAGATTATTTGAGACTGCTTGGTGCCTAGAGAGGGTTACTTTGGGTGCCAAGAGAGGGTTTGAGTTTGGGTGTGAAGAGGGGAGACGCATTTTGATGCGATGTATCAGTACGAGTAGAGATACGAGTACGAGTAGGGGGTTTGTCTCACCAGGGGTTTTGTCTGACCAGTCTTCACTATATTTCATCACAAAAGCGCTCGTCGTGATTGAACAGACCGGTCCGGCTACCGCAACCGGGAACGAATCACGCCGCACCCGCCACCCGTGCTTCTGTTTGCCCTGGCGCATGCCCGCTCACGTACGAGCGCAGCGCTAGGTATCGTGGAGCGGAGCTATGCTGAGCTCATAATGTACATGTTCAAAATCAGTATAGCTCCAGGCAGCTCATCTACACATATCAACCTATCAACCGACCCTCCTAGACCAAAGAGCAGGGTTTTAGAAAGAGCGAACGATTGCATCAAGTCGCATGCATTGTAAACTAAACTGGCACGTGGCGTTATCAATCACTCACGCACCCTCCTCCTCTCCCCCGGCTCCACTGCCCCGGCGCCGCGTCAGACGTTGAACCCCTCGTCCCGCAAGCACTGCAGGTGCGCGTCGATCAGGTACTTGCACTTCTCCTCGTCATGCTCCGGGATGCACGCGTCGCGGGCGTTCTTCGTGATGGGACACGCGCAGCTGTTGCCAGGGTGCCGTCGGACAGAGAAACAGGGTGCCGTGAGAGAAAAAAAAAGTCAAACCCAAACGGGTAAACGCCAATGGTTGCTGCACGCGTTGCACGCGTTGTTCATGGCGGCGTCAGTGAATGCCGTTTCACACGCCTTACACCGATTGCTCACAGTGAACCAGTGTACCCGTGGATGCGGCGAGTGTACGGGTACTGTACATCAGGCGAAACAAACAGTCTAAGAGTAGTTGAGCTGCAACAAAAGGGAACGAGTGGCCAGTCGAGAAGGGAGTTCGTCGGATGCGGCGATTGTGTACGCGTGCGGGTACACCGGTGCGCTCCGAGCAAACAATCTGGTCGAGCTGCCTGGGGAACGGGGTTCACAGAGTGCGGCGCCCACCAGATCTTCTTCGGTTTGGTCTCCGGCACCTTGCTGGCCGAGGCACCCATCCTATCTCGTTATGCAACCCTGGCTTGACTAGATTGAACTGAGTTTTTCAGCGAGGTGGCGAGCTGCGGCCACAACTCCGCAAGGGGTAAGGAGAAGGCGGCGGCGGTGGCAGTGAGCTGAATGGACGGAGAGGCTCTCGGCGTGACAGGCTCTCAGTGACGGTTGCGCCCGTGCTCGCCTTTGAGCACACGTCATCACATAAATATCTTATTCGCAACCTTGAAAACTGTTTGGCGGGCTTAATTTTTGGGCTTCGCGCGGGGAAGCCTTTTTCGATAATCGATAGTGATCGATACGCCATCGCCAACTGGTCTGTAGATGTTGCCGCCGACCACAATACAACTTCCACCAACACGGAGGCTGAAGCGGAGAGGCAAGCAAGCATGGCGGGGGGCGAAAAGCCCAAGGCAAAGGCGGCGAGCGGGGCGGCGGCGGCGGCGGCGGCGGCGGCGTCGGCGGCGGCACTGGCCAAGTTCGGGGAGAAGTTCATGAGCCTCTTCGACGACGAGGCGCCCAAGAAAAAAACAAAGGGTGGCAAGGCCGTCGCGGTCGCAGTCGCGGCGGCGGCGGCGGCGGCGGCGGCGGAGGCGGAGGGGGGCAAAGCGGTGAAGCAGCACAAGCGCAAGCGCGCAGATGCTGATGATTTCGGGGCGGCGGTGGCGGGGCCGAGGGCGGCTGGTAAGGGCGCGGCTGATATGCCTGGCAATGGTAAAGGTACCAAGGTGTCGGTGTCGGCGGTGTCGGCGGCGGCGGCGGCGGTGCCAGTGCCCACTGTGGTGTTCGGAGGCGACCGGCAGGGGCTTACACGCGTTCACCTTTCAGCTCAACTTGAGCCATAGCTGACACACAAACACACCCTACACACGCTGAACACCCCCTAACAACCCCGTCACACGGGCTACCCATCCCCTACGCGGACCCCCTATCCCATAAAAAGCGCTCAAGTTGAGCTGAGAAGTGAACGAGTGTATAAAGCCCCTGGCGACCGGCCGATGCTCGCGGCGTCGCGCTCGCAGGCAGCGGCCAGCGGCAACGCCGTCGGGGTGGGGCGCGCCAAGAAGCTGTTCATGTCCGACCGGGTGGGGCTGATCCACGAGGTGGCCAACAACGAGGTGCGGGGAGGGGTCGCCGAGAAAGGCTCCATGGGCATGCTGGGAGGCGGGGCCTGGCACCAGTTCCTTCCTGCAAACTTGAACCTGGCACGACTGCCAATACCTGGTACCATACGAATACGAACTTGAATCGTATTGTCCCGAATCCCACTGCAGTCATCGTACTTATGATAACGGTTCGAATGCGCGACAATTGAGCTGTGAAACTATCGACAGTTTATACCCCACTTAACGCTCACCTGGGAGGTGCTCAAGTGAAGTTGAGCATGGATGGAGTGCGCGGCCCTGTTGGGAGGGAGCGGCGCAAACACGCACACCGCGGACGGCGAGTTGATGGGGGAGGTCACGGGGCTGACGGGCGCCAGCTTGAACGACATGCGGTCCCAGGTGGAGCGCCTGGGCGCGGCGGGCCTCAACAAGTGGGACAAAAAGGCGGGGGCCGTGACGCTGTGTGCTCCTGTTGTACCGGTACACGCTCTCCTCACTCCTCGCTCCTCACTCCTCCGTCTCATACTCCACCCGTATACACTCGCCTCAGTCCACCTCCCAACTCATTCTCACGAGTACCTATACGCACTCCGCACTCCGCATCCTCCTTCCGGGCCTGACATAGTGTACCCGCACACACTCGCGGCCTCCTCCTCCCTGGCGTGACGCGGCGCCTCGCGACGGGGACACCATGAGCGAGCAATGCGGGTACTGGTGCGCGGCCTTGCCTAAACCCTAAACCCTAAACCCTAACTCTAACCCTGAACCCTAAACCTGGGAGCTGGAGCAGAAGCGGCGCGTGGAGCTGGGCGCCAAGCCCGACAAGGTGGGGTCATTCGCGGTTTTCCAGGGTACCTTAAATGGCGGTCAACGCGTCTCGAATTTGAGACCTTGAGTAAATAGACGGTCACATTAGCCATACAATGGTACAATATGGCGATTTCGACCGTCTATTTCTCAAGAATTGGCGACCTCCATTTGAGGTACCCTGGAAAACTGCGTAGTCTTGCAACTTGAAACCCGCGTTTGAACTTGCAATCGCCTGGTGGCAGCGCTGGAAACTAAACTACAAACAATAAACTGCTTGCAAGCTTTGCTTTCAATGTGAACTCGCTTCCCTGCGACAAGGGTCCGCGCATCCCCGCCAACATCGGCATCGGGCTCTGGCGCAAGAACGAGGAGCGCGAAGAGAAGAAACGGTTGGAGGAGTTTGAAGCCGGCAAGGCCCCGCATCACGCGGACCTCTCTAGTGCCTGGTCTGTTCTGTCTTAATTTGTAGTATTTGTGGTACCGTCTGACTTTTGGCCCAATCACCAAAACACATTTGACTTTTGGCCAAATCACCAGATTCCAACCGTACTACATCTGGTACGAAGTACTACATCTAGTACGGAGTACAGTCCAGGCACTAGTACAACGACCATGTGCAGTGCTGTCATGTTGGGTGAATGGAAAGCCCATACTGACGTGGATGATACCGGGCCTTCTCATTAGTAAGATGACTAGATTGAGTGCTATGATGTGAGGTGAAGCGCCCAACCAGACGCAGAGCGTGGATGGTACACAAACCCTAAACCCTAAACCCTACACAAACCCTACAACCCTAAACCCTGAACCCTATAAACCCTAAAACCCAAACACTACACCCTAAACCCTACACGGCGGCGGACGGCTGGTGAAGAAGGCGACGCACGCGGGGACGCGGCATGCTGACACGGCGGAGGGCAAGGCTAAGGTAGGGCGGTGCAGCTTGCCGGTATCAAAACCCGTGTTGAATGCGCTCATGGTTTCAGCGCTTGAAACAAGAATATCATCATAATTTGCTGTCAACCCTCATTCCCTCATTCCCCAAACCCTAAACCCTCAACCCTAAACCCTCAACCCTAAACCTGGCTTTCAAGTTCAAGTTGCGGCGCTACAGCAAGGTGCCCAAGGAGCGCGGCCTGGCGTGGGGCAGCAGCAGCTTCAAGGCAGGGGCTTACACTCGTTCACTTCTCAGCTCAACTTGAGAGGTGTCTGACACCATAAAACACCCTACACACCCTGAACACCCCCTTACACCCTCTTCGCGCGGGCTACACAACCCCTATGCGCACCCCCTATCCCACAAAAAATGCTCAAGTTGAGCTGAGAAGTGGACGAGTGTAAGCCCCTGCTTCAAGGACGGCGTGCTGACTCTCAAGAAGAGCGAAGTGACGTCGAGCAAGGAGCGGCTGAACACCAAGATCATGTTGGGGGGCGGGAAGCTGGCGGGCAGCGACCGGCCCAAGGGGGGGCGAGGTAGGGCCCTCCATCCTTTCATTGTTGTGACAAAAGTGCGTGAAACCACTTAGACACTTAGCAACAAGTAGTACTAAGTCGTCCAAATGGAGCGTTTTGATTGGTAGCACTCAGTCAGACTAAGTGTCTAAGTGGTCTCACGCACTTTGTCATACCACCACGCGAGAGATGGCGTGCTACATGGTACCATCTTTGAGCTACCTGTACACTCGATCCTTGTTCCAGCTCAACCTGCATCGTCTTGTCCCTGAAACACTCAGTCATCCAACCTGATACCTCTTCATTCCCTGAAACTACTCAAGAGTTCCAGGTTGATGACCCGAAGATGCTCAACTTGAGCTACCACGGGAGCGAGTGGCCAGGCCAGGGAGGAGGATGCCGCGAGTGTGTACGGGTACACTGGTACACCATGAGCAAACAGTGAGGGAACGAGTGTTGGACCCTGAATTGGGGCGGCGCGAAAGGGGGTAAGGGGGGCAGGGGGGCCAAGGGGGGGAAGCCATCCAAGGGAAAACATTGATCATTGATTGAGCGATGTCTCAAGCATTTTCATGGAAGCTAGGGCGTACTAGTATATGTGTAGGGCGGGGCGGTTGGTAGCATCCGAATTCAGTAGCTGGCTCGTGCGTTCCTCATCCCGTGGCTATAGTTGACCTACGCGCATCAGACTTGAAGCCGTAGCCATAGCCCAAGCTGAGAAAGCCTCATCAAGGCTAGACATCGCGGCGAGGGTATTGTCTGCTATAATGAGAATTCCATCCACTGCTGTACTCGTAGCCACATAAATGTTGACTGCCGTCCGCGTTTTCGCTGCAGCTTGCGTGGCCATCACTGTTTGGCGTTGCGCCTGTGTTGTTCTGTGTTTTCCCGCGCCCACAGCAGGCGGCACCAGAAAATATATTATTGAGTATACGTTAAGTTTTCTGATTGGTGGGAAGCGTTGCACACTTTTGGAAGTTGAAGAGCTCTTACACGTCGACGCGTTTGATATGCACGCAGTACAGGCGCGACCAATCGGACGGTTTGTGGCGCGCACACAACGGCAGATACCCGGACACAGGGGTTACCAAGCGGGGGCGGCAAGAGGAAGTTTGACAGTTTGAGCGGGCGGGCGCAAGGTCCCGAGTGTTGCGCGAGTGACCTGCGTTGGGGGACTGTGTTTTGGTGTGAAGCGGTTGTGTCAACATCGGACTTAAAGTCATTAGACCGTGCACGCTCTCGTACATCGCAGCTCTACTGTCATGTCAGGATTAGGGCTGGGATACTACAAAAGCGGTCCTGCTGCGGGCAACATCGCTCAATCGCGGAAACACGCCAATAGGGAATAAACATGCCAGTAGGGCACTAGCTACAATATTTACAGTCGTACGTTATACAAGGCTGAAGTCAGTGATCAGAGTCCCAAGGAACTCAGTTCCTGGCTGAGGACCGCCTCGTCTTCTACCACCAGCGTCCTCCTCAGTTCATTTGGGGAACTCGCCTGCCTCGGGACGGGCAACACGCAAGCGCCGCCGGTCTCGCGAGCGCCGGCGCCGCTCCAACATGTCCCGAAGATGTCGAGCGCCACGTGCTCGATGGGGCTCGTGACGCAGGCGTCGTGCACCGTCACGCCCAACCTCCACACGGCCCCGCGGCCGGCGACGTCATCCGCCTCCGCCGCCGCCGCCGGCCAGGACTGCCGCCGACTGTCCGTGGTGGTGCGTGCGTAGGACGCCTCGAAGATCAACACCACAGGGACATGGCACGCGTCCGCTCCCCTCAGTCGACCAGCCGCCGTTGTGGTTGCTTCCTCCCGGAGCTGCCCGAGCGACACCAAGTCGCCCCGGGAGGAGGATGCAGTTTGACGGATGTGCGGAGCCGCCTTAGCCTGCGCCAGAGCCTGAGCGCTCTGAGCACCCCGCCACCCGACCTTCCAGCGGCGGCTATCGACGCACAGCTGCACCCAGCCGTCGGCGACCGGCTGGTGACCGCCGAGGTTCTTGACCAGAGCGTCGTAGGCTCCGCGGCGAATGGCGACTCGGATGAAAGGCTCGTCCGACGGGAAGCCGCACACCACTGCCTCCACACACGCCTCGTTGTGCTCCTCGCAGATGGCACTGCGGAAGGACAGCGGGGTGTAATGCGTCACACGACCGGGGGCTGGAGCAAAGTGCTGGGTGGCTCGGGAGATGACGGCGGTATGACGGCATCCGATGAACGGTCGATGGTGGTGGTTGTCATTGACGTGCGCGGCGGCATCGGTGGAGGCGGCGGCGGCAGCGGCGGCGGCGGCAGGGGGGGTAGCGGCTTGGGCGGCGGCGGCGGCCGAGGTAGTGACCACAGCGGCGGCGTCGACAGCGACGGCCGAAGCTTCGGCGGCGGGAGCCGCGGCGACGGAAGCAGCTTGCGCGGCGGCGAGTCTCCTTCCCGCCGCCACCACCCCCACCAGCGCCGCCGCGAACCCCGCCGCGAGCCCCGCCGCCTTGAACAGCCGGCTTCCGCTCACGCCGCGCCAGCACCTGCGCCACCACCTCCGGACACGGCGCCACCTCGATGACCTCCGCTTCGCAGCCCACGACGGCCGTGGCGTGGCACCGCACGAGGAACATCTTCTCAACCGTAACGCCGTAATTCGCCTCTAGCATCGCCGCGTACAGGTTGAGCTGCACCCTGTATGTGCCGTGGTTGTTGGCTGTGATTCTGTTGCACGGCGGGTACCCCCACTCGTTGAACGCATGTTCATTCTCGAGGCACGCGTGTTTGGAGCGCTTGAAGTCGTAGATGATGACGGAGCCGGGGGCGGATCCCTTTGCGATGACGTCCGCCGTACCGCACAGGCGGTGCTTCGGTGAGAACAATCGCATCTCCGACACCAGAACGTTTCCCACGGGGCACACGTGTTCCGTGAAGTGCATAAACTGCTCCCACTCGCGCGCGAAGCTGCCGTCGTCCACACGCCCCTCCGTGTAGAACAGCTCGAACGTGCGGTGCATCGCAGTTCCCAGCACCGCCGCGTCGCGCCCCACCTCCGCCCATTTAGACTTCACCTCCTCCCGCGGCAACCCCCCGTACTCGCCGTGCCGCTTGTTGCTGGTGTCCTGCCATTTATCCCAATTCTGCTCGAGCACACGGTCGGGTCGAACAGCGGAAAGCAAGACTTCAGCAACCCGGTGCCGCTGACCATGCGCCTCGAGGTGGGCGTCACCTGCACGCTCGGCGGCAGTCCGTAGTGCGCGCGCGCCCAGTCGCCCTGAACTGTGTAGAGATGGTTGGCCTCTTGCAGATGCACGCGCCACGCGGGGAGGGCCGCGGGCCACGGCTGCAGCGCGCCCTCCAACGCCGCCGGCTCCGCGTGCGACATCGTACGGTGGGCGCGTGCGGGGCGCGGGGGTGTGGACCTGGGTCGGGGAGGCCGGTGGCGTGGCTCACGGGCCCCGGGCGTGGGGGTGCAGCGAATTGTCTTGTCAGTCTGGACATAAAAACTAGGGATAAATTGAGTTCACTACCGGTTTTTATAATGTGTCCGTCTTTTTTGCCCTCGATTTGAGTTCGGTTGGGTCCAAGACTCATAAATCAGTTGGGTGGGGGACACGGTGGATGGAATCAGTTCGCTCTCCGAATTTGAGCGTCGAAATCAGTTCACTCATATTCACGGCGAGGGTCGGACAGTTGGAGAGTCCTGTCAGCCTTGAAGCCTTGAGGGATAGGGTGATGATGGGTATCGACTGTCAGACCGTAGAAAATGCCGTGTAGTTCTGAGGTTAGCTACAGTACGAAGAGGAGGCCGCGCCGGCGCAACGTCACAGCCGATAGGTTCTACGCGTGCTATGTAGCTGCTGTTCGCGCAAGTGCGCGTGACGGCGTTGTATGTGATTGCGTTGACAGGTGCTGCTTCCGGCGCCCACCCCAAGTCGTTCTGACTTTCTCACTCGAGGTGTCGGAATAATGTTCACAAGAGCGGCCAAAGGGATATCCGGAACGCACGGCGGATGCGGTTGACGCGCCGGACGAGGATAGTGTGTAGCTCTACGGGTACTCTCGACTGTTACGCTATGAGCAAGCTGTCAGGTTGAACTGAGAAGGGAACGAGCGTGAGTCCAGGGAGGTGGGAGGAGGAGGCCTGCCGCGATTCGCGCTGACCCGCCCCGTTCCCTCCGTTCCCTCCTTTCGCTCATTCCCCGTTCGTTCCTTTCGCAGGCTCTCAGCGGGGCGCGCGAGAGCTCGAGCTCCACGCGGCCGGACCCACCGCCGCCGCCGCAGCAGCAGCGCGGCTACAACCGGCCGCTGACTACCGCCGACGCTGACGCGTACATCGCAGCAAAGAGGGCACCGCCGGAACACCACCAGCGGCAGGCCCTCCTCCGCCACGAATACGATTGGCACTGATGGTTCGGCGGGGGGCGTGGGCGGCAGGCCCTTCTCTGCGACGAATGGCACTGGTTAGCGAGGGGGTGGCGGCGGCGGCGGTCGTGCGTCGACGGGCGGCGCCGTCCCGGCGGCGCTCTTGCGGCCGCTGGCGATGGGCGGTCGCGGCTGCGCTGCCGCGCGCTCGACCTCTGGCCGCGGGTGGGCACCTGTCGGAGTACGTGTATGAGCGCGACAGCAGGCAGGGCATTGACGCCGCCTCCAGCGCCGCCGCCACCGCCTTCCGGCGCCCTTTCTCCGCCGTCGCTGCCCGCCTTGCTTCCTAGTACTTGCCACCCACGTCATCCACCAAATGGCGTACTGGCGCTCGCCACATCATCCACCACTGTGTACTGGTACCTGCCACGGCATCCACCACATAGTGTACGAGTGCTTGCAACGTCATCCACCAAACAGTGTACCAGTGCTTCCTAAGTCATCCCACACATAGTGTACTGGTGCTCGCCACGTCATTCACCTCACAGGGTACCGGTGTTCGCCACATCATCCACCACACAGCGTACCGGTGCTCGCCACGTCATCCACCATATAGTGTACTGGTTCTCGCCACGTCATCCACCACATAGTGTACCGGTGCTCGCCACGTCTTTCACCGCATGGTGTACTGGTTTTCGCCATGTCATCCACCACAGATTGTTCCGGTGCTCGCGATGTCATCTGCCACAGTTTCCGATACTCCTTTCTTGAGTTGAGTGTGTGGCTTGTTGGACGTGAAACTGGACTTGCGCACCCGTGTGGCCTGCGAGGTAAACCTGTGAGGATTACGCTTGCAACCTTTGTCCACATTGTACACTCTCGTTTCTTGAACGAAGTGCACCCGTATGACGTGGCTACTATATGTCTTCGCCCGTGCCCTACAA
>Ga0307488_10005845_pt1 | contig 10156 bp, 18 predicted proteins | sample SB02metaG_FD_202248 | JGI IMG/M metagenome (GOLD analysis project Ga0307488, IMG submission 202248) | Sea-ice brine microbial communities from Beaufort Sea near Barrow, Alaska, United States - SB 0.2 | ecosystem: Environmental > Aquatic > Marine > Coastal | place: USA: Alaska | collected...
ATATTGTGTAATATCTTTAACAATTCCAGGTTTGATTTGCATTAATTGTAATGGCATTAAGCTACATTCCTCATTCTCTCACAAAGTCTTTCTGCTCGATTTGGAACTTGCTTTGCCCATTTAGAATTTTCCATTTGGATTCCAGCTTCTATCCAGTTCTCATCATCTACTGCAGCCTTCATAAGTTTAAATTTAGTCAATCTTGTTCGACCGAGATTAAACATCATATTTGCTATAATTAATTGTGCTTCATCTGGTAAATTGTAAAAATTATCATATAATATTGTGCAATCTTCAATAACCTTTTCTATGTCTGCTAAGAAGCACTCATCAACCCTATCTTTAGAAACCTCTGCACCTACGTCTAAATTGTTTTCTAAGTCTGTAGCAACGCATAAATGCCCTATACCAAATGTTTTATAACCCAGATGATCTAAATATATTTCGTACTTACAACCTTCGTCTTCTATAAGTTGTTGTTTTAATATTTCGATGTCCATTTATTTACCTTGTTTTCTTTTTACACATTGTACATGACGAAAGTAAAAGTAATTACCAATCTTATTGAAAAATTTAGATAAACGCAACCAATTCCACATTATTTAACCTCTTGTTTTTTTTTGTGACAATTACAATTACATTCTTTATCACACTCATAAGCTTTGCAAGTTTCACACATTATTTTGTTAATCCTTTGTACTTCTCAAAACTTCGTAATCCGCCCAATCCCAGCATCCCCATCAAAACAGTCATAAGTGAACCCATGTCAAAACTTGGCAATTCTGGTATAGTTACACCTAGATAAGCACATAAGAATATTGTTACAGGAGCTAAGACAAAATGCCAACATAAAGCAATTCCACATGTCCAACCAATAAAGGGTCTCCAGCCAGCTACGAATATAGATTTGTGAGTGGCTTCTGCCTTGTTTATTTCTATTTGACCTTTGGCTAATTCTGCTGCATGATTTTCTGCCATTGTTGCCACTTCATGTGCCAACTTATTCTTCATATCTTTATCTTCTATAAATTTGCCAAGAAGATTAGAAACGGGTCCTATTAACGCTGTGAGCATTTACATTTCTTTCCTTTAAAACGACTATCTATCCAAACTTTACCATAATAAAGAATAAATAACCAAAAAGTAAATAAAGCACCTTCTATATAACTTAAATCATTCCAAGCGTCTAAAACCATGTTTTCCATATTAATTCTCCTTAATAAACTTTTACTTTATCTGCATCTACACTTGGTACTAATTTACACATACATTGATAAAGTTCTTCTTTTTCGCCTTTAAATATGGTTTGATTGTGCAATCTATTCTTATAAGACAAACAATCATTTATATTTTTAAAATAAATACTTCCTTCCATCTTTAGCCCTAAATAACAGACTAGAATAAATGCAGTCACTTTTTACTCATAAAAGCAGAAGCACCCATATATGCACCTACAATTCCTGCACCTGATATATAAAATAAATTACTTATGTCTGATAATGCTTTTAATCTTTCTATATCTACAACAAACATAGCAACAGTAAACAAACCCATTGCTATTAATGTAGCTCTTGCAATTCTTAATTGTGCTAATTGTTTTCTTAAAAGTTGTTCTGTTTCTTTAATAGATGTAGCTATTGCTAATTCTTCATCTGTAACAACACCATCATTATTGATGTCGTATTTGTTGTATTTACTATTTTTTTGTAGTTCTTTTTTCATATGCTTCTTTAATTTCCTCTATAGACCTTTTGCAACCTATACAAACATTATTAACTAATTTACATAATCCAACACAAAGACTCATCTAACCAATAAACCTATCATCATTACAATCATAGTACCAGCAGTCACAATCATTATATGCTCTATTCGTTTTATGCGTAATATTGTTTCTTTCCAGCGTTCCGAACATACTGCCTCGTGAGTATCTAATTTAGCTTTAACTTCAGATGCTTTGACCATTTAATACCTCTACTTTTTATCTAAAGGGTTCTCCACAAAACCAAACAACTAAAGAATATCTTGTTCCTTTAATTACTGGCTTAACTTTGTGAACTAAATATGAAGGGAAAGCTATAATAGTTCCCATTTTTTCTTTAATTTCTATTTTATCATCAAAAAACTCAAACTCACCACCTTCGTAATTTTCATTTAATACAATCGTCATGGATAATTTTCTTGTCTTACCATTAATAAATTTGTTTTCTGGTGCGTCAAATCTAGTAAAACCATTGCCATCTTGATGAAAGTCATAATGACCTTTTGTTTCGTATTTTGTTATTTGCATAGCTTCACATGCATCTATTTGAAAGTTCCAATTAGAATTTTTATTAGCTACATTAATGTAGTGCCAAACAATATCAAAAAGCCATTGTTCATTGCACCAAGCTACTTTTGTAATTCTTACATCTTTATCAACTGTAGCTTTTTCGGGGTCTAGTCCAATGCTACCTACCTTAGCTACTTCCCATTTCTTTTTTCCATAGTTAATTATTTTTTTACAACACTCTGAATTTAATTCATTTTTAAAAACCCAATAGGGGTGTAGTGCATTTAAAGAACCATCTAACATTTTACGAATCCCATAAATAACTATACCAACCAGTAACTATAGTTTTCTCTTTTGTATTTGATATTTGACTAACATGAGTATGTGTCCAATCAACTGGAAAAATAACAGTCTTACATTTTTGTGCTTTTACTATTCTATTTTGGTAAATAAATTTAGTACCACCATCATCTAAATCATTTAAATATGTCATAAATACTAGGCATCTTTTAATACTTTTAGTAAAAGTACCGTCTCTTTCACAATGCTCTACTTTGAATCCTCCACCTACTGGATAGTGTTGAATATTATAACTTTCAACTACATCAAATTTATTCATGAGATTTATATGTGGATATATCTTTATATATTCATTTAAACATTTTTGTAGTTCTATACGATAATCCATAAAAGGTTGATTCATATTACTTGGACTAATGGAGATGTCAGTTGATTCTTTCGCATCTTTTACTATTACTCCTCCTTTACCTTCCTCTATACAAACCCCGTTCATACGCAATTTTTCATTTTTTTCAAAATATTCTAAAATGCCATCACAAATACCTTCTGGTATGTGCCATGTTTGTATAAAATCTTCATTTGTTATTATTGGGCGTTGATGCAAGGTTAATCCCCTATTAGTTCCCAACCAGTAGAATTATCTGCTTGATATGCGTCTTCATTCCATGAATAAATATCAGTGCCACTTGATGGATCAGTCAAAGGAGCATCCCAAACCCATGTTGTTTGATTTAAAGTCCAACTTGCATAAGGTTGTGAATAATAGAATTTGTCTTTTACACTATCATAGACCATACCTATTCCCGCAAAGTTTCCTCTCAAAGCCTTGCTTTGGTCTGTAGATGGGATTTTACGATTCTGTTCATCTCGTATTTCATCTGATTGATAATGAATACCACATTGTGTATTGTATGATGTTTGAACCCATGTTTCATCACTATGCCATTCATCTATAAAATCTTGTTCAGCTACAATTACTTCTGTTACAATTCCATTTTCTATTTTTGCAAAATGTGCCATCTTTTATCCTTGAAATTGATATTTAAGAACAACCATACCAGAGCCACCAGCTCCTCCTGCACTAGGAGCTGCAAATCCACCTCCGCCTCCACCTCCTCCAGTGTTAGCACCTCCTGCACCTCCAACCGTACTTCCACCACTTGAACCATTAGCTACACCACCAGAGCCACCAGGTCGACTGGCACTACCACCACCACCACCACCAGAGCCACCACTACTAGCAGTTGTACTATATGCACCTCCACCTCCACCTCCAGCAAAAGTGTAAGCTGGACCTAATATACTACTTGATGCACCTGCACCACCAGTATTGTTTCCGTTTGCAGTATTTGTGTTTGTTCCAGCCGCTCCTGCACCGCCTCCAACACTAGCTGCAATTGGTGCTGAACCATGTGCTCTTGTTGGACTACTACCTCCACCATTGTTTCCTTGACTTGGCGATGTACTTGGTGTGTTACCAGCTCCACCACTTGCTGTTTGATTAGCAGTTGCTACACCTCCACCACCAGAGCCACCTGCTCCACCAGGATTTGCAGGGATACCTTGACTGAAACCAGGCCCGTATCCTCCACCAGCAGATGATATATTGGAAAATGTGCTAGTTCCACCTTGAGCTCCAGGATTTCCAGGAGTAGAGCCACCAGAGCCACCTGAACCACCACCTCCTACAGATATACTATAGTTTTGTGCAGATACAGATAGGTTTCCAGTACGAAAGCCACCACCTCCACCACCTCCACCGATTTGACCTCCACCACCGCCACCACCTGCGACAACTAGATATTCAACAGTATTAGAGCCACCAGCATTCCCACCATCGTTAACTGCAAAGGTTGCAGAAGAATTAAATCTATGTATCTTAAAGTTACCAGATGTAGTTATTGAACCACCAGTTGCTGAAACGTAAGCCCTACTTTCTGAACCTCTAAAATCATTAAAGTCTAATGCACCAGATGTAGGTATTGTACCATTATTACCTGTTGTTCCAGATGGCACATTACTACCTCCAGAATAATATTCACTCATACTTATAGGATTTGAGCCACCATATTCAGTTTGAATTGCTGATAATGCTAGTGAGCCAGTTGAAGGAATTGCCATTTACTACCCCTTTTTAAGTTCGTCTATTTCTGATTTTAGTTCTTTGATTGCTTCAATAAGAACTGATGTAAGTTTACCATAATCTACTGATTTTGTTTGCATTTCATCATCTGCTGTAAGTACAACTTCAGGCATTATGGCTTCCATGTCTTGTGCTATAACACCAATCTGTTCTTTAGCATCTTCAACATCATTTCTTTTGTAATAAACACCTTGCATCTTCATAACTTTATCAAGACCATTTTCTATATTTGAAATATCTGTTTTTAATCTTCTGTCAGAAAAAGCAGTTACATCATTATTAAATGTTGCGGCACCTGCAGCGGACATATCAAGAGTAAGGGCAGTTCTTGTCACACCACCATCATTACCTACAAAAAGAATATCAGCATTACTTGTATTATTGTGAATTGTAAAAGTACCACCATTAATATCTAATTCTGGAGTGGCATCTAATTGAAATGTATATATTTCTGTACCAGCAGCTTTAAATCTTATTTGGTCACCATCTGCATCAAGGATAATATCTCCTACAATATCCATGGTAAAATCACCAGTGTCTGTTATTGAACCATCTTTATAAACAGAGCCACCTCTGGTAATATCACCACCTGCAGTAATTGCACCTGTAGCAACAGTACCAGTAGTTGTAATTGTTGAAGAACCATTATTTATAGTTCCAAAGCCACTTGTTATTGTACCAGAATTTAATGCTCCAGTTGTAACAATAGAACCAGAACCTGCAACAGCAGATGCTCCTATGTCACTCAATACTTCTGCTGAACTTCTGCCTTCTATTGCTGTACCTGCAACCTTCAAGAAATCATTGTCTGCTACACCACTTGTAAACTTAGCTACGTTGTTATTTGATATACCAGTATCTAAAGTTGCTGTTGCTGTAATTGCCACAGTATTTAACGTAATAGCATCAGCTTCTAATGTACCATTTACATCAATGTCACCTTCTAAATCAATATCTCCACCAACTGTTAAATCATTAACTGTTGTTGTTCCTGCTAGATTTAAATCTGTAAATACTTCATAAACTATAGCACTTCCTGCACCACCATCTGTTGCGATTGCTTTTGTTTGCCCTGCAAGAATTGCAACATTTGCACCACTTCCTTGAGTAAAGGTTAATGTAGAGTTTGTGTTATTCTCTAGTATCCATAGTTTTGAAACTGTGTTTGGCAACAATGTAACAGTACAGGCTTGACCACCACCTGTAAGTTTTAGGTACATTGCTCTGTCTGAGTCTGAAGCACCATCAGCAATAGTAATGTTATCTGTTGAAGCATTTGCTATTGCCCTTGTTCCAAATCCTAATGCTTGACCTATAAGTTCAAGGTTTGTATTGGTAGTGTTGCCCCAAGTTCCACTGGCATCACCAGTTCCAAGTTCAGTTAATCGTAAATTATTGACAAAGGTACTAGCCATTTAAATCTCCTAAGCTATTGTTACAATCGCATTTGCACCCGCGGCTGGAAATACAATTCTAAATGTACCAGATGAAACTGTAAAATCGCCACCAAAAGCTAAAATTGCTATCGCTTTATCTCCATTGGTACTATTATATATTAATGCACCATTTGCAGTAAATGATGCACTTGTCCATGTTGGGTCATCAGCATCAAAGTAAGCAGTTGTACCACTTGTTGATACTGCTTTATTAGTTAATGTTACCCCACCAGTTGCATAACCACTTCCATTTGCAACTTCGTTTGTTGCACTGTATGCAGTTGTTGTTGCTCCTAATGATGCAGAACTTGTGTAAAGTGCTATTTTTAAAGTGTCTGCAACTAAGTCGTGTTGTTCATCTAAAATCTCGGCCTTAAATGATGTAGCCATTGCTTGTGATATTGCCATTTGTTAGATACCTCCTTCGTATTCTGCTTGATAATTACGTTGCATTTCTTGTTGAAACAAAGCTATCGCTTCATCAAATTGTGCCTTATATAAGTTTACACTATCTGGAGCCTTTAGAAAAGAAGAACTTTCATATAGACAAGCTGATAGTAAAACTTGTTCGGCATTATCTCCAATCCAATTATTAGCATTAGTTGGGGATAATCCAGTTTCAAGACCTATAAAGTCTATCTCATAAGCCAAAGTGGCCGATGGAGAAGGTCCTATTAATACTTTTATTCCTGATGTTGATGCATTTTTAGTTGCATACATAAATGGTACACCTGTTGTAGTGGCGTTAGGGACATAATCTCTTAAATAACTATCTATTCTATGTTTTAGATAGGTAACATCGCCACTTGCCTCTGTAACAGCTATCTGTCGTATCATTCTGGCATTAACTACATCATATTCTTTTGTACCTATTATAAAATTACCAGTTTTTTGTTTTCTGTAACAAGGTAGATTCGGTAATCTAGCAAATATCATGTTTTCTGCTTGTGTAATTATTTCTGGTAAAGATGTAGAAAGTTCTGTTCCGTTATCTTCTAAGAAATTTTGTATGTTTACTAGTAATTCTGTATAATTCATTTAATTACCCCACGTATCATCATTCCATGCACCTTGACCAAAACCAGAATTAATACCTACTGTACCAACTCCACCAGTTCCTGCAACCCCAGCTTCATTTATTTCAGCATCTGGATTGTAAGTACCTATTGCTGTTGAACCTTGTGTTCCAGTAACATCAACTACAAATGATGCTTGGAATGCACCTATTGCAGTTGTTCCTGCTAATCCACTAGGATTTACATCTGTTTCTAAACTTTCTGTACCTACTGCACTAGTTCCTGATACTCCAGTTTCTGTTAATTCATTTTCTGGTACATAAGTTCCTATTGCAGTCGTTCCTGCAAGACCTGATGGGAAAGGACCTACAAATATATCAATGCTACTTGCACCAATGCCACCTGTTCCTCTTATTTCATTATCACCACCCCATGTGCCATATCCAAAATAATTTTCGCCAAATCCAGTTTCATTACTTTCTATTACATTACTTTCAGCAACTTCATTTCCTGCATTTACAGTACCAGTAGCACTTGTTGGTGTGACAGTTAAGTTTAATGTACCATTACCTTCTTCTCCAAATGTACCAATAACTCCAGTACCTGCAACACCAGTCGCTATTACATCTGATTGTGGTATTTCAGCACCAATTACACCAGTACCTGCAATATTAGTAGATATAACATCTGTTTGAGGAGCAGAAGTACCAATACCACCAGTACCTATAGAACCACCATTTGGTAATTCAAAAATTCTATCGTGTGTTATTGTTTCAGTACCTGTTGCACCAGTTGCTTGAACTCCAGTAACTACACCACCAGTTTGGAAATCACCTATTGCAGTAGTTCCTGTTACTTTACTTGGACTTACATCTGTTTGGTCTTGTGGTGTATATGTACCAATAGCAGTTGTTCCTGTTACACCTGATACATCAAAACCTGCTCCAAAAGCACCTATTGCACTAGTACCTGCTACACCAGTTTGTTCTTCTTCTATTACAAACGATAATGTGCCAACAGAACCTAAAGAAGAAACACCAGAACCAGTTTGCGACCTAGCTATTCTTGATGCAAAAATATCTTGGGTAAAACCAATCTGTATTGTGACATTCTCTGGATCATTATCTACTCTTGGCTGAAATAAAGCAGTAGCATCTACAACATTTTTAGCTGGTGTTAGTTGTGGGTGTTTCGGCTCCCATTCTTCAGGCTCAACACGCAAACCATCCCAAGTTGTTTTAAGATCATTATATTTGATTTTAAAGCCACTTATGTCGCTTATTGCTACTGATTTTTTGCCAGTTGCGTATCTAGCCATTATATCAAATTCAATGCTGTTGGTTGTATTCTTAAACTAACTCCATCATTATCAGATGATGCTGAAAAGCTAAATGACCTTTCATACATCTCGTTTAATAATTGAAATTTCTCTGGTGCATATTTAATAGCTAGTTTTGCTGCTAAACCTGCACATATCGTATCACTCCATCTATAAGGTATATCTGCATCTTGATTTGAAGCATTAACGTCATCTTGTTGGTTCATTGCCCAATACACCATAGAATAGGTAGATGTGTTTGGAACTGACCAAAAATAGATTACAGGAGTATATTGCCTATCAATCATAAATTGGCTTGGCTTACCAGAGGAGGTCTTATTGGGGAGCTGGTTATACTCCTGTAAAGTTATTCTGTTAATCATTTGATCTGTATTTGAGCTAGTATCTCTAATAACAGCATCTAATATATCTATTGTACCTGCTGGCAAAGCATAACTAGATGTGCCATTTACTAATGTCAAAGTGTTTTGAGTTACAGTCCAATAATTAATACCTCTATTGGAAAACTCAGAAAATAATAAATTAATACTTCTTCTTGCAGACTTAGCGTGATCTCCAGTTCTTGTTTGGACATCAATACCACATCTTTCAAAGGATTCAGCTATTATTTCCTCAACATTAGGTCTAAATGCTACTGTTCCAGATGTTGCCATCTTTATATCCTTTAATAGTCTTTAATTACCCTAAGAACAACTTGGTACGCATCTCCTGCAGCACCAGCTCCAGTGGTTGTAAATTTTACATCTCCAGTTGGATTTGTTCCATATGATTTTGTAGAAGGCAAGCCACCAAATTTACTAAAGTTTTGGTAACCTTGTTGATCTTCAGCAAGGTGCATCATAATAATGTCAGTATCAGCATCTGACAATACTTCAACAGTCATACCATGTAGTACCCACCAACACTCAGCAATCCTAACCCCTATACAAGCATCACCATTGGCGTTGTTTGATAAAGATGACACATCTATTTTGATAACTGCTGATTCATTGCCACCATCTACATACTGATATTGAAATGAAATTACTGCTTCTCGTGTGTTCTCATCAATAGTTTTTATATTTGTTATATCAGCCATTTATAGCTCCTATGGTTGTAGGTGGGAGCAAAACCCCCACCCACTAATAATCTTATTGATCAGCAAATGTTGGTGCAGTAGCAGAAATTACATTGCCCCAGACATACCAATTAGTATCATCTTTCGCTAATATATTAATTTCCATTATACCAAAATCAATTAATGTTAATATAGAGTTTGAGTTTCCATCAGAGTAAACTGAAACATTGTCTGCATTAGTATCTAAGTGCTGAACGCCACCAATAAAGAAATTAGTGTCTGAACCTGTGTCAATAATAACATTTTCAGTTTCTTCTGCAGCACCACCATATATAAAAGTAAACTGTGTACCAGCTACTGGAGTAGGTAATGTGATTGTTCTGTTTGCAGCAACTGCAGGGATAACATTCACTCTCCCACCATTAGCTAAACGAGTTAATGTAACATCAGCATCTGTTAATGCTATAGGTGTAGCTTGAAATCCATTAGTAGAAATTACTGGACCTGTAAAGGTTGTATTAGCCATTTAAATCTCCTTGTCTTGGCAAATGTCAGTCACATTATGTAACTGTCAAGGTATTGTTAATTATTAG
>Ga0307488_10005846_pt1 | contig 10155 bp, 14 predicted proteins | sample SB02metaG_FD_202248 | JGI IMG/M metagenome (GOLD analysis project Ga0307488, IMG submission 202248) | Sea-ice brine microbial communities from Beaufort Sea near Barrow, Alaska, United States - SB 0.2 | ecosystem: Environmental > Aquatic > Marine > Coastal | place: USA: Alaska | collected...
CATCTAAATATTTTGCAATAGTCTTTGCCATGAGTGTCTTACCAGCACCTGTGGCTCCTAGCACCATTACATTTGATTTATCTAGATCAAAATCTTTTGGTGGATTGATAATTCTTTTGTAGTGATTGGCAACTGCCACCGACAGCACAGTCTTTGCGGTATCCTGTCCTATAACAAACTGATCCAAGTACTCCTTGATGTTTACAGGATTTAATACTTCTAAATCGCCGGCCTTTAATTTTTCTTGTCTTACTTTGACTTGGTCCTCGTCCAGTATCTCAATACAGAGTTTGACACACTCGTTGCAAATAGAAGTTTTACTTGCACCAACAATCATTTTCGTAACGTCCTTTCTGGACTTGCTACAGAATGAGCATATTAAAGATTCTTCAGACATTATTTAATTTTATCACCGCTTTCGTTTTGCATTCGTATATCTATTATAACTTGTCTGTCCTCCGGAGTCAAGTCTTCCATCTGTAATTCTCCAGCGTCTAGTTTTGTCATCAACGTGTCAATTCTTTTCTCCTGCATCTCGTGGTACTGATCTTCTGACGTTTGTTTTGTCTTGATCTTTTTCCAAGCTGTATTGTCTGTCTGCTCTTCGTTCTGCACGTAGGCATCCTTGTTGATCTTCTCCTGCGACTTCTTGACGAACATAGGTTTGTATCCACTAGTGAACTCACCTATCTCTGGTTCCACTGCTAATTCGTCCATGTCTGCTAGATGCGTCTTCCTTGCAGTTTCTCCTACAATCTTAACATCCTCTTCCATTGCTTTCTTGGGATCTTCCATCATCTCCTGTACAGCTTGTTCGGGTTCGATTACTTCTGTGAAGTCCGGCCTTGTTCTCTCCGGCTCCATCACTTCTTCTATCTGTTCTGATATTGTGGGTTCTTCGTCCTTGTCCCATTCTGGATTGACAACAGGATCCATGTCGTATGCAACTTCGTCTTCAAAATTATACTTGTTAGTTGCAACAACTGTTTCTTTTATATCGTCCGCAATAGATTCTTCTACTAGTTCTTCTCTGGCTTTACGAGCAACTTCTTCTAGTGCTTCTTGCTCTTCTTTTTCACGTTGTTTAAATCTTTCTAACTGCTTTTCTTTTTCTGATTGTTCTTGAATTTTTCGTTCGTACTCTTCTTCTTTGGCTTTCTTATCTTTATATGCGTTTATTTCTTCCTGCTCAGTTTTTTTTTGGCCTTTAAGGTCTATGTGCGGAACACTGTCGTCTTCTTGTATGATCTCGACCGGTGCTTCTGCTTGAGGTTTAGGTAACTTGGTATTGAATGCCTCCAACTTCTCTTTCCATTCCTGCAACTGTGCTGTGGCTTTCTCCATCTTTGTTGCGTCCTCGGACTTGTCCATCATCTCGTTCCATTTTAGAGTGACGTCCTCTTCGTCTGGTTTCTCTAGATCAATCACTTCCTGTGGTTTGGGTGCTTCGGGTGGGAATCTTCTCATTAGACTTTGGTTGGCCGCAATTAGTAGTAGTACCGCCAGTGGATCGAACACAACGATAATGATCAATATGACCCATCTCACTGCTTTGCTGGTCTCTACCTTGTCTGTCCAACCCCAGTCCACTGCCAGTGCGGCAATGTACTTCACGGGTCCGATCTCTGCTTCAAGTGTCAGCATACTCTTCTCAAGTGGTTGCTTCTCGACTATCAATATGTCTATCCTGCCCTGTGAGTCAAATATCTTCTGTTCTGCTGTGTCTATGTCCTGTGTGAAAGTGCCCTTGTTCTCCTGTGACCCTTCCCTCATCGTTGCTATTATTTTTTTTGCTTCAGCTGTCTCTGCCTTGTGATCTGTTTTAAGCTCTGCGATCCTGTCCTGTGCTTCTGCTACCTTGACAGCTATCTGTTCACGTTCCTCTTTCTGTGACGCTTTCAGTTCCGCGGCCGCCTTCTCCTCATTGAAGAAGTTTTTGTTTGAAGTCAGTATGTCACTGACGTTCTTGTCTAACACTTTCAATCTGTCATTAAGGTCTCTCACTGTGTTGGTCTCGACCGTAAGTAGTGTTTTCAGTTTATCGTTTGCATCTGCAATGATCTGTTGTTGTACTTCTATGTCACCGTCGGCAGTTCCTGTGCTTCTGTTTATAGATTTCTCCAGTCTGTCAATCACAGCGTTCTGTCTCAGGATTGAGTTCTTCTCGCTGTCTATCTTGTCGTTTAAGATCTGTATACGTTGTATCAGTGTGTCTGATGCTAGATTCTGTTCCAGGTGTGCCTTGGATAGGAAACCAAAGATACCCATACTTGTTATCAACGACAGTATTATCACTGCTATTGTTAGGTATGCTTTCAACATGAAAGGTGTGAACTTCCAGTTCCTGTACAGCCATGAGGCCGTGATCAGCTTCCCAACTTCAAGCACCCCACCCATTATAACAACAGGTATGAACGCACCAGGGAATATGGTCGCCAGGCCTATCACGGAATAGAAGATCGCTACGCCTGATATGGACAGTGCTGATAAGAGTGTGAGTATTGCTATAAACATTTGTAAGTGTATTTAATATAACGCATTGCCTATTATAATGCTTGTGAACGTTTGGTAATTCTTTCTGGGTCAGAACTTTCTTAAAGAACTTTTTAAAAATAAAAATTAATGATTATTACTCTGCTGAGTATGTAAGTGCGTTGTCGTCTGGTGTTTCTGCGTCAACATTGCCTCTGAATCCGGTCACTTCTGCAACTGTGATTGCATCAATTATCTCATTTTGACTTATAAGCATAACTGGTCCTACAGAGACAGCATCATTGGATATCAAACCTTGGCCTGAAGTTGGATCGAAAACAGTCATGTTCTCTGTGTGAGAGGCGTAAAGTGCTTCTGCAATCTTATCCTGGATGTAAAGTACCTTCGTTGTCGTAGTTGTTGATCCATCTGACGCTGTTCCTGTCGATGGAACAAAGTCATCGTTCTCGAACACTATGCCGAAGTTGATGTCTGTGATTGGGTTATCACCTGCCGTGGCCGCATAAGTCGTGACCATGTTGATGATCCTGCAGTTTGATCTAATTTGAAGATTGTTAAGCATTAGTTTGAATCTTAACTGTCCTCTTGAAACCAATAATGATTGGGCAAGTGTAGTTGGCTTGGTAGCAAAGTCGTTAGCCGCACATGGAGAAAGTCTTCCACCGTTGATTGTTTCTGTGTCTAGGAAAGCACTTTGGTTTATATCTACTGTGTAGTATGCACCCTGCATTCCTGCGTTAGGGTCATTTCTTTCATGTCTGGGTTGTACTGTTGCCATTTTTAAATTCCTTGTATAAACTTATTTATACGATTATTTATGTCTATAACGGCTTATTAATTGTAAAATGACCAACTAGGAGATCCTATATATTTGCAGGCATTGTTGGTCATGTGTCGTTCCTTGCCGTTTATCTTGATGTATGCTTGATATGTGCGGCAGTAGCCACCGCTTATGGGGTATGAATGTATAACTCTAACCTTTCCGTTGGCTAACCTTTTCTTACTGTACCAACTTACTATCTTGCCGTTTGGTACATCCTGCAACATGAAGAATACAGCACTCTGATGCATGGATTTTTCTTCCTTGTTCAGTCTAAATTTCATGAATTGTGTGTGTCTCCAAAGGAAAGCAGGCATACTGTATTTTAAATCGTCTCCCAACAATTTAGGTGTTGGCATACTACCTATGGTTCCTGTGGTGTCTGTGGGTTTGTTTGACCCCGCTAGTGCTGTGTTTGATAACACGAGCAAACTAATCAATACTATGATAGCCTTGTACAATTTCATATTCTCCGTTCATTTTATGACAAGCAACTTGTCGTTGTGTTATTAGTACTTCACCTAAAGGCATGTCCCATGTGAACATTTGACAGCTGTCTGCTATGCCCATACCGTGTAGGAAATCCTTTACACCGTCGTTGCATACCATCTTCTCTTCGGTCTTTTCTTCAATGACTGTGCCTTGCGAATCTACCACTCTGATCTGCGTGACTTCTACATCGCAGTATTGATCGTTCCACGGACCACCTGCTTCTGCATTTGAACCTATTACGAAAATGATAATTCCTAGCGACAGCATGACCAAGGCTATGAAATAGTAAATTGTATTTTTATTCATAACCTTAGTTTAATACTTCGTTGGCCGCATCGTTAATTTCATCAACATTGATCATAGCAACTTGTTTCTTATTGATCTCCTCAATGATAGCTTCTACTTCTTTCTTAGAAACTTCTATCATTACATAGACCCTGTAAGATTTGTTAGTGGTCATGAACATCTCTTGTTTGGTCACTTCATACCCTCTAGCCAGAGTTGACTCTATCACATTCACAACAATGTCCTGCGAACCTGAAGTCACAGTCAGTGTCTCATTGGTACCCGCTTCATTCTTGTTGATAGTGGTCCTGTTGTTCATCTCACCGTTTATTCTATCCACAAGTTTGGCTTTGGCAAGTAATGTCGCTTTCTTGACAGCCAATTCCATGTCAGGAGATACAGCAGTCGCCGCCTCTTGATACTTGAACATAGTTTCGTGATTGTAATCCACATACCATTTAGGAGTCTTGTTAACAACACCGTTCTTGGACATATCACCTTTGATTTTGTATGTCGAACACTGTGCAACCAATAGGCCTGCAAATAGTATAAGGAATATTTTTGTCATGTTTTTCATGTTATCCTTATTTGTTAAATTTTGCAATCGTCTCTGATACAAAGTCAGTCACTCCCGCAACATTAAAGTCGTTGCTGAACTGTGCCCAACCATCACCTATCATCGGATATACCGCTAGGAAGATTACAAATAGTATTATTAGTCTAATCATAAAACAATTATAGCATACTTTCCAAATACGTCAACCAGGGTTGGTCTTGTTAGAAGTGTTGTTTTTATTAGGTTTATTGTAAGATTTAGGATTAGTTCCTACGCATCTTGGATATTTCTTCTGCACCTTCTTTGTCCCATATGGGAACAAGGTTACTCTTGTGCATCATACCAATACCAAGCAGTTTACGTTCTCCCGAGTATCGCATCTCTTCTTTCTTGCCAGTGCCTACGGGTATCTTGTCTCCGCACTTGGGTTGTGTGGGGTCTGGTGTGTAGTCGGGTATGTTGTATCCTTTGAAATCTTTCGCACTTCTTCTCAATGTTTTGTCATCAAGCCCTTGAGACTCCAACCAGGCCTTGTGTTCAGCCTGAGCTTCTCTCTTTCTTTTCGTATCTGCCAACTTGACTCGGATACGTTTTGGCAGTTTCATTTGTATGAATCCCATAACTTATTATACTACTAAGGTAATTTGTTGTCAACTATGGCTTGTAATATGATCTCATGATAGTCTGGATTGGTACTCCAAGCATTCATTAACACCATTAATTTACGGTAATTCCAGTTGCCGGCGTCTAGTTGTTTTTCTCTTTCAATCCTAAATTCTTTGTATGCAGGATGTCTATTCAGTATGGCAATCATGTCTTTGACCGATTGGCATTTGGTGTTGTATTTCTTGACACCCCAATTGGCGTCTGGATTGCCTTTTGCCTTCATGTGAGGCACAGTCTTCAAACTCCAAGTCCTCACACCAAACAGTGCATTGCCTTCATTCGCGAACCTGCTGGTACCCCAACCTGACTCAACACCCGCCATGGCAATTATAATGCTGGTTGGTACCCTGCTTAACCTGTCTGTGGTGTAGTTCAGGTATTCAACACACTTGCCTGTGGCAATTAAAAATGTGTCTTTGTCTGTGTATTCAAATTCCGGTTCTCGTAAGCCTAGTAATTGTACTTGGTTCAACTCTTTCTTATGCAGTTCATCTTCTATTTTATCCACTGTCCAAACATTTGGGTAGAATGTACCACTGATGAATGATCCACCAATGATCAAAGTTACCAATATGATCGTGGCAACTACCCATTTGATTGTGCTTGTTTGTTTTTTAGATTCCTGCTTTTGCATAACTTTTTATTTAAGATGCGTGTGGACCGAGATTTTTAAGAATTGGCCTTGTCTCTGGCACTAGGGGAACTCGAGTCCACATCTTCTGCATCATCAATTTATACAGCAACTTTTGTTGGTGCTGATTCTTGTGTAGCAACTTGCTCTGCTTCGTACTTGGCTTTGTACTCTGCTTCTGCATTTCTCATCGCATTGTTCCAGTCTGCTTTCGACATACCTGTGAACCTAGTGATTATACCATCTGACATGATCTTGAATGATCCACATAACTTGTGTGAGCTGTCATCTGCTATCTTGTGGACTACACCTGTAGCCTTACCATCAGCATTTTCTCTGCCCATGATGTACATATAGTTTCCTGACTTACCGTGCCATTTGTTGTTTGTCTGCGTGTCTTCTTGGCATCTTGATCTCATTTGATCTAGTACCAAACTTGCTTTTGCTGAACATTTATACATATTATTTTTCTCCTTTGTTACCACTATTATAACAGGTAATGGTATTTCGTCAACCTGGTATAACCATTGATTTTATTGGATTATTTTAAATTTTTTAAAAGATTTTGTTCTTGTTCTAGCTTCTGTTGTTTGATTTGTTCTAATTCTTCAGCACTGGGAGGCATTCTAACTATTTCTACATTGGATTCCTTAACTTCTTCGTCTAATGAATTCTTTGGTGCTTCTATTGGCATACCACAGTTGTCAAACCATCTGTTGTCTGCAGTTAGGTAGCACACCGAATAGAAACTACTGTTATCACCGTTTATTGACTTCCTTGATATCAGTCTACGTTTCTTGTGTATCTTACCTGTGTACTCTTTGTGGTTCTTCTGTATTAGTTTGATACCTCCAAAGAGATCACTGTACAGTCTGTTTATGTAGATTGGTTTGCCTTTGGCATCCTCTCCAAATTCGTTAGACACCACTGTGAAGCTGTCTTCTGTGATACGGGTCTTGTTGGCTATGTTGCCCAGACCTTCAAGTAATTGTTTTGTTTTCTCACTTGGCATAATATTTTATATAGCTATAACAACCCATAGGCAAAATAAACAGCCTCGCCCTACTCCTGGGCTTTCTATATCCATCATCGACGTAGAGCGTCTCTATGTTGATTAGCAAATGAAAACTGCTCAGATGCCTATAGATTGTTTGTGCTATCTTAATTATATACTTCTATACAGATTAGTCAACCTTGTCAAAATAGGTCTTCACTACTCTGACAATTTTTCTAATTTCCTTATCCGTAAAGAATGGGGACAAAGGTAAACTGGCTATGTGTTTTGTATATCTCTGTGTGTTTGGCATATTTTTTCCCGTACCCCATACCTGGCTCCAGTTATCTATGAAAGCCACTTGAGCGTCTATACCATTCTTCTGCATGAACAGGATAAAATTATCTCGATCATTTATTTCAAAAGCTAATTTATAATAAGAACTGTCACAATGTTTATTATTTTCTAGGAATCTCAGCGGATAGTCTTTAAGTTGTTCCATGATATACTTGGCTACGTGTTTTCTTTTTGTCTGCCATTTCCTCCAATACTTCATGCCTACATGAATCAATCCACATTGTAGTTCCTGTGGTGCTCCTCTAAATCCCATCATCTCTGTTGGTAGGTTTCTATTTTCTCCTGCTTTACCTTGATTGATTATACAGTCTATCCTGTGAGCTATGTTGTCATCGTCTGTAGCTATTGCTCCTGAGAACCCTCTTGTTCCTATGGGTTTCTGTCCTCCAAAGGCAAACGTAGCGACATCACCAAAAAAACCATCAAATTTTCCTTTGTATTTTGCACCAAAACTTTGAGAACAGTCTGCTATAATTTTACCTTTAAATTTAGCTTTCAGCTGATCATAGTCGACAACATTCCCCCAGTAATTCACTAACATCACTGCATCACAGTACTCTGGAATTTTGTTCAAATCTATCAGGGTGTCTTGATCACAATCCACATAAACAGGTTTGCAGAATGCCTGGTACTGACTTACGCAGGCGGAATAATTGAAACTACTGACTGCAACTTTTTTTTTGAAAAGATCTAATGCATATATGGCAGTTGTAATTGCACTCGTACCACTCATTGTCATAAAAACGTGTTTTCTTCCAGTTAGTCTTCGTATGGCGGCCTCTACTTTTTTTGCATAAGGCCCGTTGGAGTCATGACCATTCTCCATGATATTCCTATACACTGTATCATATTCTTCTTTGTATAGTTTATACTGTAATTTGTGATTTTTCTGTTTTATCATTTTTATATTCTGGGTATAATTTTACTTAACCTTTCTGTATTACTCCCAACATCTTAAAATGATCCGCTAGTGTCCATGTGGAGAAGTCTATCATATCACCTCTCACGTTCTTGATTGTCCTTGTGTACCCTGCTTGTTGGTATCTTTTGAAAGGGTGTTCCCAGGTTGCAACGGTCTGCCATTCGTTCTCTAGAATGTGCTTGTCGGCATCGTCTATTATGCAAAGTGGCATCTGCAACACCTGTTCGGCAGTCAGTCGGTCATGTAGGTAAGCTGTTACTATCTTGGTCTGTGGTATAGGGTGTTCCAAATGTTGTTTGCCTACCTCGACTGCTTTGTAGTGTGCACCATTGGGTGCCAACTGTTTCTGCATTGTTCTGATGTACAATGCCAACGAACCTTTGATATGTTTCTTTGTAGCGGTGCTCCACTTGTCATTGAATAGGCCTGCCTTCATCTCATCAATGTACTGTGCAAGTTCCTGTAATGCAGGACGATCCTTGCTTTTGAAGTTTATCTCAGGTAGGTTAGTAAGGCTTTGGTAGTCCATCATCAAATTGCTCCTGTGTTATCATTTCTAATACTACTGCGTCTGCTCCGTCATTGTACAACTGCTTAACATCCTTGAGAACCATGCTCCATGGAAAGTAGCCCCAACGATATGTTTCTGTCTTGCCATCCTTTGTGACCTTGACTTTGTAGAAACAATCACGCTTCACTTTTTCTCGCCATGTACTTGTTCAAGGCTGTCTGTGCCTCTGAGTCTGGGGCAATATCCCCATCAAATATTTTAAGTGTCACGTTGGGCATGTAGCTGGGCTCGAACTCTCCGTCTTCTATGAGATATACTTCTCTCAACAAGTGACCCATTGCCACTGGTGCGTCCCACCCAACACCGTTTGCATGTTGCCATTGTTTCTTGGCCGCGGCGTGTATCAATGCTCCACTTGACCCCATACCTTGCTTGACTGCTTGTAACATCTTAAGCATCCAATCTTCGGGTAATCTCTTTAATCTCTTTGCTTCACTGCCTAACTGGTACTGTTTCATCAGTCCTATAAACAAACCTTGGTTAATCTCTCCTCCGTCCTCATCTGGATATGTTTCCTTGATGGCTCGTAGAGCAGACTCTAATCCCTCTGCCCCTGCCATCTTTATCCCTTTGTATGCGTAATCAAAATGTGAGAAGTAATGTTTGTTAGGTCCACACTTGCCAGAACTCTTCCTGACCCTCTTGGGTTCTAGATCTATGCCTACTCTATCAAATATCTCCTGCACCATGTGTGCCGTGGCAACTCTCTCAGTCTCCACCTCGCCCATCTTGTATCTGTGCAGTAGACATCTGTGTATCTCTTCTGTACCTGCTCTGAGTATGCCTGAATCATTCACTATCTCGAAAGCTTCTGCATCAAAGGCCGGTTCATCTGTTTCAACTATCGTTACTGGTATCTTCTCGTATCCTAGTAGTGCCAGTGCAACTGCTCTGTGTTGTCCGTCGAATATGTATAGGGTATTGGAATCAGACCGTTTAACAGCACTTACAGGGCAACACACACGTGGATCGAACTTTCTCATTATGTTCATTACATGTCCTGCTCTGACGTCTCTCTGTACGGAATAGTTGAATCCAAAATCTGCCAGTGGATGATCCTCCACACCCTTGGGCAACATCCTGCCCTTCATTATCTGATTCTGTAAATTTTGTTTGGCTTCTTCGTACCTCTTTGACCAGTTTGGTACGTCCTCTGGTGCTTCTTTTCTGACTTCTGCTACGACGTCAGACAACATTTTTACTTTGTTCATGCGAACTCCATTATATTTGTTAATGTTTGTAACCGAGAGCAGAATTCCTACAATAGGATAAACTCCAAATTACTCTACTATTATAACAGATATTATATCTTTGTCAACAGGCTAAGATAAGATCAACTAGGCTCTAGGGAAGTCGTCACACTTTGCG